>Ga0209381_1000383_pt1 | contig 112614 bp, 87 predicted proteins | sample DewCreD2012metaG_FD_184111 | JGI IMG/M metagenome (GOLD analysis project Ga0209381, IMG submission 184111) | Hot spring sediment bacterial and archeal communities from British Columbia, Canada, to study Microbial Dark Matter (Phase II) - Dewar... ...
AACTTGATCGGCCATGTAGTCTAGACTTTTGATCCGGAAGGCCGAGAATCGCCAAATCGCGGCCTTCCGGCCCCCGAACTGACGAACTTGGGCTAGAGGAACCTTTCTGAAGAAAGGTTCCTCCCCTGCCCCCTCTTCCAGAGACTCTCACCCTGGGGCGCGGCGGGGTGAACCGCCCCGTCGCGCCCCGGTGTGGAAGTTCTTGAAGGGGGGTCTGGGGGGAAACTGTCTTCCAAGAGGTTCCCCCCCACATTCGTGGTCTGATTCCGGAACTCACGAGCCGCAGTTGCAGCTCTTGGCCCGCCTGTCGAGGCCCAGGGCGTCCCAGATATCAGGCGTTTCCTCGCACAGGCCGATGGGGCAGGTGCCGCGCAGGGCCTCAACGGCCTGGCGGTAGAGCGCAAGGCGTGTATCCCTGGGATAGCGGGAGAGGCCCTCCCGGGCCGTGGGCGATGCCGGCGGGGGCGCGGGCTCCAGGGCATCGAAGAGGCCGTTCTCCACGAACTTCGGCAGGTTTGCTTCGGCCCGCAGCGTGCCCAGGGTGACGCGCTCGGGGCCGAAAGCCTTCACCTGCTCGATGGTCCAGGCATAGTCATAGCCGAGAATCATGGGGTCAATGCGCAGCCGCACGCGCCAGCCCAGGGCCTTGAGCCGGCGGGCGGCGTCGAAGCGGTCGGCGACAGGCGCCGCGCCGCGCTCGTGGTCGCGGGCCGCCTCCGGGCTATTCACCGAGAACGACACGATGACGTTGCGGCAGGGGGCCGTCTCGAGCAGCGGGGCGCACTCGCGGGTGCCGCCCTTGGTGACGAGCAGGAGCGCGTGCTTGCGGCCCTTGGCCTCGGCCTCCTTGCGGAACAGAGCCACGACGTGGCCGACCAGCGGCCGCGCCTCCTCGAACACCAGGCTGTCCGACAGGTTGCCCATGTTCAGCACGTACGACTCCAGCTCGTCCCTGGCCAGCCAGGCCTTGATCTCGGCGGTCATCTTGTCGAAGTTCGTGAACACCTCGGGCGAGCGGAGGAACCAGAACGACGACTTGAGATAGCAGTAGGAGCACTGGGGGGCGAAGCTGCATCCGTCGGCGTGGGCGAGAACGTAGAAGTTCGGGCACACGGTGTTCGCCGGCGTCGTGCGGAAGATGTCCACGAACTTCGATTTCCGCTCGCGGCGCTGGCAGGGGAGGCGGTCTTGGTCTGGCATGACGTGTCCTTAGGATGGCGGCCCCGTGCCCATTATCCCGCATCTGGCGTTGGCGATCAAGGGCGGGATGCGGCTTGGAGTGGCCCGTGATGCTGGCGACGCAGGCCACGTTTCCCGGCCTTCACCCTCGCCCTAGCCTCTCCCTCAAAGGAGAGGGGGCGAGTGCGCATGCCACAACCCCCCTCCCTGCCAGGGAGGGGGCAGGGGGAGGGTTGGACCTCGATGTGACCCTCATCCGACGGAATTCCGGGACACACTCTGTAGCTACCTTGCCGTGAGCACGCGGTCGAGCAGGCCGCCTTTGGCGCAGGCGGCGCGAATGTCGTGGCCCGCGAAGGCGAGGGGATAGCTCCACACGACCATATGATCGTAGTAGTCGTGGCCGTGGCAGGTGCCGCCGGTGGCCCCGCTGAGGCCGCAGGGCTGGCTCCAGGGCATGGGGTGCGGGCCGCGGAAGATGGTGTCGAGCATGGCCCTGGCCGCCTTCTCGCCCGTCTCGCGCTGGCCAAAGTAGAGGTAGACCATCGCCGCCGTGGCGTTGCACTGGACAAAAATGTCGTCGGCCCAGCGGGCCTCCTTGCACACCTTGCCGTCGGGATACACGGCGTCCACCATGCCGAAAGGCGAGGCGGGGATGTTGAGCTTCGCGATGGTGTCGAGGGCCCTCTCGATGCGGTCTTTGGGCAGCGGGTCGTCGAGGCCGAGGGTGCGGGTGCACCACACGCTGCTCAGTTGGGCCGAGAAGCAGGAGTCGTTGGGCTTGTGCGTCGCGTCGCCGGCGTAGGTGCGGTAGAAGCTGCCGATCCAGAGCTTCTCGTCGTAGGCTTTTTGGCCCTTCTTGAGGGCGGCGCGCCAGGCGGCAGCCTGCTTGCGGTCCTTCATCAACTCGGCCATCTTGACACCGCACACGAGCGCGCCCAGGGCCTTGCCCGCCGTGTAGCTGCTGGGGCCGTACCAGGGCCACTGGTCGAGGGGGTTGTTGCCGGGGAAGCCCTCCTGGCCGAACACGTGCGGGTGGTCTTCCACCAGCCCATCGCCGTCGCGATCGAGCCAGAGCATGAAGTTCAGCGAATCGCGGGCCGATTCCCAGAAGTCCTTGAGGAACGCCTCGTCGCCCGTGCGCAGGTAGTAGCGATAGATCATCTGGGCGTATTCGCCGGCGCCGCAGGTGTGCTGACAGTGGTAGCGCGGGTCGCGGATGGCGAAGCCCAGGCCGAAGCAGAAGGGCGGCTGGCCGCCGCGCAGTTGGAAGTAGCGGATGGCCTTCAACGTCGTCAGTTCCAACTCGGGGAAGAAAAAGAGCGCGGGCCAGTGGCCAAAGAAGCGGCAGGGCATCGTCTCGCTCACCGAGCAGGTGGAGAAGCTCTCGTTGACGAGGAACAGCCCTTCGTCGCCCCACCAGTCGTCCGGGCGGGTCTTCGCGACCCAGGTCGAGTTCTTGGCCAGCGTGTAGGGCACGTTGACCAGTTCCTCCTTCAGCCAGTCGGGCAAGTCGGAGCCGTAGAGCACGTCCTGCTGGGCGAGGATGCGGCGGAGCCACTCCTCGCGCTTGCCGATGGCGTGGGCGGCGACGGCCTTGGCGTCGGCGAAGCGCTTCGCATACTGGTGCGTCTCGACCCGTCCAGACGCCTCGCGGAGGTGCGGCTGGTGCCAGGCGATGACGAAGCGGGCCGCCGTCTGCTCTCCGGGCCTCAACTCCAGCGTCACGGCAATCTGTGGGTGGGGCGTCTCTGCCCCGCGTTCCTGGCCTTCGTGGGACACGGAGGGCCCGCCCACAACTGCCCCACGCTCTGCGGCGAGGGCATAGGTGTGCAGCGCCCCGGCGGGCAGGTTCTCGACGGGCTTGTGCTTCACCTGAATGCCTCTCCACCCGCCTGCCTCGAATGCCTCGGCGTCGCCCGTCGGAAAGCCGCCGGGGGCGAGCGTCACGGTCGCGCCCTGCGGCTCGTCCGAGGCGTTGGTCAGCCGCACCTCGAAGAAGGCGGCGGGGGTGTTGCTCTCCGGCGAATCGCCCAGGATGAAGAGGCTGTATGCCCGAAGCTCCACCTTCACCGGCGCATCGAGTTCGTAGATGACGTCGGCCACGGGGAAATGGCCGAAGTAGCGCACCGCCTTCACATCGCCCACGCCGTCCTTGGGCGTGGCGAGGGTGAGCCGCCTGTCGCCGAGCGCGAGGAAGAGGAACGGCTGGTCGAGCACGATGGGCGCAGGGAAGCGGTTGAAGATCGAGGTCTTGCCCAGCCGCCCGCTCGGGTCGAGGCATAGATAGCCTGTGCCAAGGCCGCCGAGCGGCATCCCGCCCTGCTCGAGGACGCCGTCGGGATAGACCGTGCCGACGGCGGGGTTCTTCAGTCCCTCGACGCGGAGGGGCTGAAGCTTCTTCGCATCGGCGGCGGCCTCGAACAGCGTTCCGGCGGTCGCCACGATGGTTCCTCCTGGCTGCGACAGTGCAAAAAGACCCACGAGCACCAGCGTCCGCGAGGGCATGACCGACCTCCGATCGCGTGGGGTTGACGGTGCTACTATTGCCGAAAGCCAAGACATTTTCAACCGCGGTTGCTCTTGCATTCCGCCCTGTGGCCAGTATAGTCTCTGTTGCAGACTCCTGTGGCGACAAGCCACCCGCTTGTCGAGAGGCAAGAGAGGCCCGCAAGCGGGGCGCTCGCGGCTACGTTCATGAGAGGTTTCCCCGATTCCGGGGCTTTCCGCAAGAGAAGACCTGCACTGCCGCGGCAGAGGCTGCGAAGCGGCTGCGCACCGAGAACGAGGAACTGCCAGATGACCGCCCCTCACGCCCACCTGGTCGGCGTGGCGGGCGTGGGGATGAACCCCCTCGCCCAGGCACTGCTCGCCTGCGGCTGGCAGGTGAGCGGCTCGGACCGCTATCTCGACTCGGGACAGGACGTCGAAGTGCTGCCCAAGCTGCGCCGGGCCGGCGTGCGCCTGGTCCCACAGGACGGCTCGGGTGTGACACCCAACACGGCAGCCGTCGTGGCGAGCACGGCCATCGAGTCCGACAATGCGGACCTCGCCGCCGCCGCCCGCCTCGGCGTGCCCGTCGTTCACCGCTCGGCCATGCTCGCCCGCCTGTGCGAGGGCAAGGAGCTCATCGCCGTCACCGGCACCAGCGGCAAAACCACGGTGACAGGAATGGTCGGCTTCCTCCTCGAGCAACTGAGCGACGACCCCACCGTGGTCAACGGCGGCGTGGTCGTGAACTGGGAGTCCGACACGGCCATCGGCAACGTCCGCGTCGGCCGCTCGAGTCGCTGGGTGATCGAGGCGGACGAGAGCGACCGCTCGTGCCTGAACTTCCATCCCGACTGGGCAATCCTCACCAACCTTTCGGCCGACCACTTTTCGCTGGAAGAGACGCGGGCGCTCTTCGCGGCGTTCCTCTCGAAGGTGAAGAAGGGCGTCGTGGGCATCGAGGGCGAGCCCGCCCCGTGGCGCCGCATGCATCCGGAACTCTCGGCCTCCGGCTCGCGTTTCGGCTACGGGGGCCAGGCCTTCCACGTGCCGCTTCTCGGCATGCACAACGCCGAGAACGCGCTCCAGGCCATCGTGCTGTGCGAACGACTGGGCCATCCCCTCGACCGCATCGCCGCCGCGCTGGTGAAGTTCCGCGGCATCCGGCGCCGGCTCGACATAGCGGGCACGGCGGCCGGAGTGACCGTGATAGACGACTACGCGCACAACCCCGCGAAGATCCGCGCCGCCTGGCAGGCCGTGGCGCCCTACTACGCCCGCGTGATCGCCGCCTGGCGGCCCCACGGCTTCGGCCCGCTCGCCAAGATGTACGACGATCTCAAGGCCCTCTTCACCGAGATGGGCAAGCGCTCTGAGCGCCTCTACATCCTCCCCGTCTACTACGCCGGCGGCACAGCCACGGGTACCGTCACCTCCGACGCCCTGGCCGCCGACCTCGCGCGCGAGGGCGTGCCCGTCGAGCTCGCCGCCGACGCCGACGACCTGGTGCGCCGCGTCGCCGCTCTGGCCCGCCCCGGCGACGTGGTGCTGAGCATGGGCGCCCGCGACCCCGGCCTGCCCGCCACGGCCCGCCGCATAGTCGAGGCCATCGCGAGCGAGAGGGGAGGATCCCAGGCGGAATGAAGGCGCTTCGCATTTCGGCGATCCTGTGCCCGGGGCGCCGCGGGGACCGTGTCGTCTCACAACTATCGCGCGTCTGGCTCCGGCTGCCTGCGAGCTCGGGACCATGAAAACCCAGGGCAGGGGCTGTCCCCACCGAGCAGAAGATCCTTGGCCCCGGGACGCACCAAGGCTGGAATTGAGGGAGTTGGGGGTATTTTGTGGGTGGGCACGTGGATTGCATAGTTGTTCAAGTATGCAATCTCCTCGCACAGGCGAGCGGGCGCACCATCCACCTCGGGTTGGTTCCGCGATGGGCGGTGGGCAAGGGACCAGGAGGCCCCGGGGCGGCGAGAAGGCGGCTGGGTCAACTGATGGGCGGCGGCAGTCGTTGCATAGTTGTTCAAGTATGCAAGGTCTTTGCACGTCCCGCGGGCGGCTCAGGGTATCTCACTTCGGTGATACAAGACACTGAATCCTGATGACCCAAGACTGCGGACGAGAGGATCCGGTCCCAGCTCCGGTCCCGTCTTATCACTCTGCCCCCCGATCCTCTCGCCTGGGATTTGTATGACCCCACTCCACCACTCCACTGCTTGACCCGTCGCGGCTTCGCCGAGTACAATGGCAGGGCCTCGTGTGAGACCCCGCAGAACCCCATGCGAAAGGGCGGAACGTGAATATCAGCTTCACTGGCAAGACGGCCATCGTGACCGGCAGCGGCGGCGGCATCGGGCGCACCATCGCCCGCAGCCTCGCCCAGGCCGGCGCCAACGTGGTGATCGCCGACATCAGGCTCGAGCTCGCCCAGGCCACCGCCGCCGAGATCGAGAGGGACTTCCCTCCCGCCGGCGCACTCGCCGTGCAGGTGGACATCTCGAAGGAGGACCAGGTCAACGCGATGGTGGCCGCAGCGGTCACACGCTTCGGTGGCGTGGACATTCTGGTGAACAACGCCGGCCTGTCCTATCCTGTGAAACTCGTGAACATGACCTCGCGCGACTGGGATCGCATGATCGCCGTGAACCTCACCGGCACCATGTGGTGCGGCAAGGCGGCCATCGCGCAGATGCTCAAGCAGGGTAAGGGTGGCGTGGTCATCAACATCAGCTCGAAGAGCGGCGTGCGCGGCTCCGCCGAGCTCTCGCACTACTGCGCCACCAAGTTCGGCGTCATCGGCCTCGCCCAGTCGTGGGCGCGCGAGTACGCCAAGCAGGGCATCCGTTGCTGCTCCATCCTCCCGGGCAATGTCTTCGAGGGCAGCGCCATCTGGAACGAGGAGTTCATCGCCAAGCAGGCCGCCAAGCTGGGCATTCGGCCCGACCAGGTGCGCGCCCACTATGACTCGCTCGTGCCGCTCGGCCGCTCGTGCGAGCCGCAGGACATTGCCAACGCGGTCCTCTTCCTCGCCTCCGAATTGGCCTCGTACATCACCGGCATCTCGCTGCTCGTGGACGGCGGCCAGGAGATGAGGGCGTAGGGACTGCAGATTGCCGTGCCGCGCACGCCGTCGTCCAAGGCGTCGCAGCGCGGCGGGGACTCCGGGGAACCGATGAACAGGCGGCGTCTCATTGCGACACTGGCGACAGGGGCGGCGTGCACGCGGTTGCCCAGTGTCTTCGGCGCCGAACCACCCCCAGAACCCTACCAGCGGGCCAATACCGACTGGCTGGCCAAATGCCGCTACGGCGTGGGCCTTCACTGGACAGCCCAGACCGTGCCGATGAAAGGTCAGCCCCTGCCGTTCCAGAAGGCCGTCGAAGCATTCGACGTGAGGCGGCTCGTCAGATCGCTGGCGTATGCCGGCACCGACTACCTGCTCTTCACGGCCGCACACGCCCTGCAGATGCTGCCCGCCCCGCACCCCGTGCTCGACAAGCTCCTCCCCGGCCGCACCTGCACGCGCGACCTGATCGCGGAGCTTGCCGATGCCCTCGCCGCAAGCGGCATGCCCCTGATGGTCTACTACAACCATTCGTGCAACCAGAAGCAGGATCCGCTGTGGGAGCAGGCCGTGGGCTACCATGGCCGCGACAAGACGGCCTTTGCGCAGAATCTGATGGATATCGTGGGTTGGATGGGGGAACGGTATAAGGACAAGATCAAGGCCTGGTGGTTCGACAGCCCGTACTCCCTCGACCCTCGCGGCCCGCACAACAGCGTGAGCACCGACATGGCGGGCTTCCAGTTCCCCTGGGAGCGCTTCACCGTCGCCGCGAAGACCGGCTTCCCGGCACGGCTCGTGACCTACAACCCAGGGGTCGCCGAGACCTTCCTCTACACCACGCATCAGGACTACTGGTCGGGCGAGTTGGTCAATCTCAAGGCCCCGGCCAGGAGTCGGTATCTGGAGAACGGCCTGCAATGGTTCGGCTGGACGTGTCTAGAGGACCGCGGCTGGGTGCATCACCGGCTCGATACCGAGATACCCAGGCCGCTGTACACCGATGAGGCCATGGCCAACTATGTTCGGGCCTGCAACTCCCATCAGGCTCCGATGACCTTCAACGTGGGCATCTACCAGGACGGCACGCTGGCCCCGGCGTCGGTCGAGCAGTTGCACCGGCTCTGCATGACGGGACTTTGACTCTCGCGAGCCTACTGCCCCCATTGGCGCGGGGTTGACCCACGGAAACGACGGCGGCTATTCCGCCTTCGGCGCCGCCTCGGGGGCCTTCGGGGCCGGCACGGGAGCGGGCGCGGGGGCCGCAGGCGGAGGCTGGGGAACTGGAGCCTTCGGTGCAGGGGCCACGCCCGGGTCCTCGGGTTCCACGGGGGCCTTGGGGGCCGGACGCACGGGCCGGGGCCTCGGGGCCGGCGCCGGGGCGGGCGCCGGCGCGGGTACAGGCGCCGGGACGGGCACCGGCACGGGGCCGACGGCAGGAGTGGCGGGGGGCGTTGCGGGAGGCGCCACGGGTACCCTGGGCAACGGGCGCGGCTTGCGCGGGACCGCGGGCCTGGGCGGCTTGGGGACGAGGGCACCGGGGAGATCGAGCACGACCTCTGCAATGGCGTTCAGGGTTTTCGCCCGCAGGTTGTGTTCTTCGGCGGCTTTCCTGTCGTTGTTGTAGCGTTGAATGTCGGCCTCGTTGTCGCGGCGGATGTTGTCGAGCTGTTGCTGGTAGCGGCGCTGGAGGTCCGCGTTGCGCTGGCGGAGGGTGGCGAGGGCATCGTCGTTGTACTTCCTCCTGGCCTCCTCCTGGGCAACCCAGTCGGCCAGCAGTTTCTCGTTGGCGTTGACGGCCGCGTCGTAGCGCTGGGCGTAGGCGCGGTAGGTGCTGGCCTTGGCCCACGGGGTGGCGAAGGTGAAGGGCCACGAGCGGGCGTTGGGGAACAGCGACCAAGGCTGGGCGGTGGACAGCGAGCCGAAGGTCAGGAGCCCCCGCGGCGAGCCGGGCGCGATCTGGGCGCGATAGGCGTCGCGGTCGTCGGGCACCGAGCGCCAGGCGTAGTTGAGCGGGAGGGTGACGGGGGTGGCCACAGCACCCACGAGGGGCATGCGGTCGAAGGTCGAGTAGGTGGCGTCGAGCAGGTCGAAGATGCTGAGAGTGCCGAGCGAGAGCTGGAGGATGTAGTTGGAGCCGCCCCCGGGGTTGCTGCGCGCGGAGGTGATGAGCGGGAAGAAGGTGGGGAACGGGTCGGCCGAGGCGAGCTGGCCCTGGGTGAGGGCGCGGCCGGTGGTGATGTCCTCCACGAAGTGCTCGTGAGCCCCGAGGCGGCAGAGCCAGGCGAGACCCGTGCCTCGGTAGAGGGCCGTGGTGGGCGCGCCGACCAGCGGCACGCGGTCGAGGGTAATGAAAACGCCGTCCACCGCGTCGCGCGGAAGGCCAAGGGCGGTGTAGGCGAGCGCAGCGAGGGGATTGGGGAGCTGGGGGGGGGTGGGGATTTCGGGCAGCGCGACCAGCTCGGGCTGCGGGATGGGCGGCTTGAGGGGCCGCTCGATCTCCTCGAGGGTCAGGGGAGCAGGCGCCTTGGGCTCGTCGCGAGGCACGGGCGGCTCGGGCAGGGGCTTGGGCTCAAGGTGGAGGTGGGTGTCGGTGCCGGTGAACTTGCCGGCCCAGGCCTCGGAGCCATCGCGAAGGTTGACGAGGCGGATGGAGAGCTCGATGGAGCGGTCGGCGGCGCTGCGGATTTCACCAAACAAATAGCCGTCGAGGGCGAAGGTCTGAGCGAGCGCGGCCTTGTTGGCGGCAGCCGTCGCCTCGCTGTCGCGGGCCCAGGCCGCCACGAGCCGGGCGATGTGCGAGGGGTCCACGTAGGCGTAGTGGCCGGTCTTGGCCAGGGCGACGAGCAGCTCGTCCTGGAACGTCTTGAGGTCGAAGGGGGCGTTCAGGGGGTTCTGGATGCCGATGCCGGCGGCGCCGTCCTTGGTGGGGTTGGAGAGGGTGATGATTTTGGGCTTGGCGCCGGCCGCCGCGGCGGGGGCGGCGGGGTTCGGGTCGGCGCCGGCGGCCGCGGTGGGCTGCGGGTCCAGAGGGTTCGTCCTGCTGAGGCTGTCGGCGATGGCGGTGGCGAGCTGCCGGTAGCGGGTGGAGCCGGCCTCGGGCTTGGTGTCGCCGAGCAGAGCCTTGAGGGCGACGGGGTTGGCGCCCTCGATGAAGGCGGCCCAGGCGATGGCGGCGGTCTTGGCGTCGGTGAGCTTGGCCAGGATCACGCAATAGGCGTCCTGCTCCTTGAAGTCGGGATGGCCGAAGGAGGTGTCGAGCACCTCGATGGAGAGGAAGCCGTCGATGCCGGCGGCGGCGAAGGCCTTCATGGCGGCGGGGTCGGCGAGCTGGGCGAGGGTGATCTGGTGCTCGCGCAGGATCTGGCGGAAGCGGTCACGGTTGAAGTATTGGAAGCGGGGGGAGTTGATGAGGGCGATTTCGAGGTCGTCGCGGAAGGCGCGGCGGACGGGCTCGGGCAGCTTGTCGTCGAGCCAGAGCCAGATGGCGATGCCGTTGATCGTCTGCTCGGGCGCGCCGTCTTCCAGTTGCGCGACGAGCTGCTGGATCGCTTGGTCCACGCAGGCGGCGGCGCGGACGGGGGCCGACGGGGCCAGCAGGCAGAGGGCGGCGAGTAGGGCTCGTGGAGCTCTCATAGGGCGATTCCTCCGGGCGCAAGGGCGGCAGGATGACGAGGGCCGGCGGCGTTCCGCGGCACTCCCATAGACTACACGTCTCGGGCAGGGAATTCAACTGGGACGTTCGCGGAGGAACTTCGTGAGCGTCACGATGTTGCCGGCGCCGTTGTAGCGGACCTGGTCGGTGCAGCGGACCAGCATGAGGAGCCCGAGGCCGCCCTTGCCGCCCTGGCGATGGCGGTCGCGTGCGGCATCGGCCGCGTTGCCCTCGATAGCCTGCCGCAGGAGGCGCTGGGCGTCGAAGCCGGCGCCCTGGTCGCGCACGGTGATGGTCACGGTGGCGGGGTTCTGGCGGTACTCGACCTGCACGTACTTGGCCGGGTCGCTCTGGTTGCCGTGCTGGATGGCATTGGCCACCGCCTCGCGGATGGCGGCGACGAGCGACGTGCGGGCCGCTTCGGCCAGGCCCGTGGCCTGCGCCAGCGTGGAGGCCATCTGGACGCAACGCTCCAGGTCGGCTCTGCGGCTCGGCAGGAGCAGGCAGACCTTGCGGGTGGAGACCGGCTCGGTGGAGCGGATGGCCTTGCTTTCGGCGGCGGTGATGAGGTGCTGAATGGCCACCGGCTCCACGAGTTCGACGTCGGCGCGCACCCGCAGTTCCGCGGGCCGCAGCAGACGGCTTCCGCGGGGGAAGAGAGCGACCACGGGGACCCAGTTCGTCGCCGGGTCCATCTTCAGCGCCTCGAGGGCCTCATGGGCGCCGGGCAGCGCCATGTCGAGGACCACCAGGCCGACCAACTGCTCGGCCACCGCCTGGGCGAGCGCCCCAACGGTTCCGACGGACCGCGTGGGCCAGCCGGCGGCGGCGAAGCCTGACTCGATGATCGGTGCAACCTGATCGCCCCCGGGAACAGCCAGGAGTATGCAGCGGCTCGCAGCACCTTCAGAGGCCATTTTCCCCTTCTACTCCGCTCGGCATCGGCGCTCGCGCGGCCGCCTTCCGCGTGAGGCCCGTCTCAGGCAATTCGCAGCGCGCGCAGCGGCCCCGCGGTCGCGTGGATGCTCTCCCAGCGCTCCTCGGCGGGCCGCAGGGCCTCCTGGTAGTCGGCTTCGCTGATGGGCACCGCCTGGGCCACTTGCGAGACCGCGGCCTCGTGCAGCAGCTTGCCCAGAAGGATATCGATGTACTGCGGCGGGCAGCGGAAGGCTTTGACCCGCAGCCCGGTGGCTCGGCGCACCGCCTCAGTGGCCTTGGGGTTCACCTCGCCGGCGAAGGCCACGCACAGCAGGTCGCCCACGCGGTCGATCGGGATCATCTTGTAGCGTCGCACGAGGTCGGGCGACACGGAGCGTGCCACGGAGACCGGCACCCGGCACTGCTTGAGGTCCACGGCGGGCACGTCGTAGCCCGCTGCCAGGATGCGGAAGAGCTGCTGCTCGGCCGGCGCGCGCACCTTGCTGAGGAGGCGGCACAGGTAGCTGTCTGCCTTGCCACTCACCGCGATCTGCTGCTGGATGAACTCGCGCGTGATCGGGCCCTCGGCGAGCAGGTGGCGCGCCAGGTTGGCGTCCACGGGCATCTCCAGCACCTCGTCGGGCGCTGGGACGGCGGCCGGTCGCTTGCCCAGCGAGTGATCGAGCTCGGCCAGCACGTCGTCGGCCGTGCGCAGGGGGCGCGGTTCCTCGGCCGGGGGCCGGCGCACGGGTTCGGGGCGCGGCGCGACCGCAGGCACGGGGCCACGGGGCGTCGTCGGCTTGGCGCCCGCCGACAGCGCCGGCTTGCGTGCCGCCTCGGCCCGCGTCTGCTTCTTCGTCTTCTTCTTGCCGAAGAGCCAGTCGAACATGGGGGCACTCCAGAGCCTTTGGGTCAGCGTCCGCGCCGGGCCTTAGCCAGGGCCTCCTCGAGGGTCTGAACGAGCTCGGCTTGCCTCCGCACCTCGGCCTCGAGTTCGGCGATGCGCTCGCGCGCCTGCTGGAGCTGGTGGCGCAGGGCCGCCAGGGTCTCGTCGCTGGCAGGGTCCGAGGCATTCGCCGACTCGGTCTCGTCGAGGCACACGTCGTCGGAGGGGGCCTCGGCGGGAGAGGGGCCGCCGAGGAGCTCTTCCTCTGCCGTCTCGTCGGCGGTTTCCGCGGCGGCGTGTTCGAGCTCCTCGATCGCTGCGCGCGCCTGGGCCTCGGTGTCGGCGTCGCTGAGCCGGGCGGCCAGGGCGGCCGCCTGGTCGAGCGCGCGACGCGCGTCCGTGGGCCGGCCCGCGGAGCGCTCGGCTTGGGCCAGCGCCAACAGCCCCGCGGCCTCGCTGCCGGGGTCGCCGAACGAATGGGCCAGGGCCACCGCCTGCTCGAGGCATCGCCGCGCCGCGCCAGGATCGCGAGCCTTGAGGTGCAGGGTGGCGAGCGTGCGCAGGTGGTCGGCCTCCTCGTGCCGGCTGCCCAGGGTGCGGTCGAGGTCACTCGCCTGCTGATAGCAGGTGATGGCCTTCTCCAAGTCGCCGAGCTGGTCGAAGACGAGGCCGAGCTGGCACAGGCAGGCGACTTCGGCGCGGGTGGCACCGTTGCGGTTGTTGAGACGCCACGCCTCCTGGTAGCGGCTCACGGCGTCCTTCAACTCGCCCAGCTTGCGATGCAGGGCGGCCAAGTGGGTGAGCTGGGCGGCGGCATCGGGCTCGTTCTTGAGCTCGCGGTAGGCCTCCAGGGCGCGCGCGTGCGAGTGCAGGGCCTCGCGGGGCCGCCCAAGCCGGTCGTGGAGCATTCCAAGATTGGCCAGGTCGGCGGCGAGCGCGGCCTTGCCGCCCGACGCCTCGTTGATCGCCATCGCCTGCTGGAGCGACTTGATGGCCTCCTCGTGGTGCCCTAGGTCCGAGAGCACCGAGGCAATGGCAGAGAGCTGGGCGGCCATGCCGCTCTGGTCGCGCTCGCGCTGGTAGATGTCGAAGGCGTCCTTGTGATAGCGCAAGGCCTCTTCGGGCTGCTGGAGCTGCTGGTAGATGCGCGCCAGGTTGGCCATGCACAGCGGGCGGTTGATCGGGGCATCGCCGCCTCGCGCCCACATCAGCAACAGCCGGTACTCACCCGCCAGCAGGTGCAGGAGGCCCAGGTTCTGCTTGATCCGCAACGTGCGCGGGAACTCCTGCATGAACTGCACACGGTCGGCCGCCAGGCGGATGTGGAACGAGTGGGCGCCCAGGGCCTCCACGTCCTGCGAATCCTTCTGGACGAGGGACAGGAAGTGGGCGGCCGCGCGCTTATGGAAGTCCAGGACCTCGGGGCCTTTCTCGCCGAAGAACAAGTCGGCGAACGCCTCGTGGAACACGTAGGCGTGCGGCCCGCGCGCCGTCTGCTGCGTCACCACGACGTTGCTGGCGCCGTCCTGCAAGAACACGCTCTGAACCTCGGCGGCCTGCGCGCCCAGCAGGGCGCACACCGAGGGAGTGTCGAGGCCCGAGGGCACGCGGGCGAGGCATTCGACGACGGACCGTTCCTGGGGGCCGAGGCGGGCGAGGAGCTGCTGGCAGATGCCCGCGGTGGCGGCCGGCAGGTCGGCCAGGGCCGTGGTGGGATCCACGGCACCCGCGATGAGCTTCGCGGCCGCATCGCTGAGCAGCGGATTGCCGCCGAACTTGGCGAGCAGCGCCCCGGCCAGCGAGTCCACGTTCCCGCCGCGGGGGTGGTGAAACTCGAGGAGTCGCGTGACCTCGGCGATGCCGAACGGCGGCAGGTCGCGGAGCACGGACACGCGCGGCTGGCCCTCCAGCCCCTCAGGCGTGTCCACCGTGGCGGCCACCACCTTCACGCCCTGCGGCAGGCGGCGCGCCAGCGCGGCGAGTGGGAACGCGTCGTGGCCGCCGGCGCGGCCCAGGTCGAGCAGCAGCACCAGGCGCGCGTCGTCTGACAGGCTGCCCGAGGCCGTAGCCAGCAGGCCGATCAGCTTCTCCGTGACGGGGCGGCGGTCCTCGCCAAGAAGGTGGCCGAAGAACTCGCGCGGGTTCGGCACCAGGCGCAGCGCCAAGCTGCCCGGAAGCTCGCGGTCCCCGCTGCGCGACGCCCGCACGCCGTGCGCGACCGCCAGCCCGCTGAGGATGGCGTACTGCCGCAGGTCCGCATCCAGCAGGTGCCCGAGGCTGAAGTGCTGGACGATGTGGGGGCCCTGGAGGCCCGCCTCGTGACGGAACTGGCGCAGGAGGTGGGACTTGCCGGAGCCCTCGGGGCCGGTCACCAGCAGCAGCTCGCCCTCGGGGCGTTCGAGGAGTTGCCGGAAGGCGGCGAGTTCTGCTTCCCGGCCGACGAACGTGAATCCGGCCAAGGTGGTGGCTCCTGCCCTCGGGGGTGAGCTCTGCTGATGCCCGCCGAGGCACGATTATAACGATGGCGCACCCTGTTTGCAACCTTTGTCCAACGCAGAACAGCGTGCCGTGAACCGGGCGATGTTCACGTGCCGCGCTATTCCTGTGGAGCGCCGACGAACGGAGGAGTCACAGGCCGCTGTCGCGGCGTTTCCTGTCGCGCTTGCCCCCGCGCTCGGGCCGTGGCCGGGCCATCTCGTCGAGCCACTCGCGCAGGCTGTAGCGCGCGTAGGGCTGGTCGCACGCGGGTAAACCGCCCCTGGCGTTGGCGACGTGGAACTCCAGGTCCTGGGGCACGAAGAGCACGTTGTGCAGGTTCGACCGCATGGCCACGGGGCGCTTCATGAGGCCGAGCGCGGCCTGCACGTCGAACTGCCCGTACCTGGCCTTCACGCCCTCGACGAGGTGCTTGTAGCGGTCGCCGGCCGAGAGCAGCACCGTGTCGTCGAGCGGCGTGGGCAGCTTGGGGTGCGCGGCGCCGGGCTTGACGAATTCGATTGCCTCGGGCGTGGCACCCACTCCGACGGCGCTCGGCCCCTTGCCGTCGGAGATGACGTAGTAGTACTCGCACGTGCGCTTGGCGTCGCGGAAGAGGGCGACGGCGTCGTCGAGAGTCTTCGCGCGCTCGAGGCCCATGCGCATCAGGATCGCCATCGGCGTGCCGTCCCACTGGCCCTCGCCCCGGCCGCCCATCTCGCCGAAGGCGACCTGCTCGGCGTTCATGCCGGACACGCTGCCGATGAAGCCGGCATAGCCGATGTTCGCAAAGGGGATGGCGTCGCGCTTCTTCACGATGAAGACCACCGCCTCGCGCTGGAAGCCCAGCTCGGTCACGTAGTCGAGCACGCGGCCGTGCAGCAGCTTGCCTCCCGCCGTGGCCTTGCCAAAGAGCGCAAAGCCCGAGCAATGGAACAGCTCGGGGAACATGTTCGCCAGCCGCGCCTCTTCGGGCGTGAGGCCCGAGCCATTAGCGAGCCCCTGCATTTCGTCGAGGTACTCGCGCGGCACGTGCGGCTCGAGCCGCACGTAGGCGCCCCGTAATACGTCGAGGAACCAGGTGCGCTTCGTCAGCGTGTGGTAGAGGCCGGCCACGTAGAGCACCGAGTCGGCCGTGCGACGCGCCTCGCTGGCGAGCAGCTTGCCGTGCTGGTAGCCCACCTCGAGCGGCGTGCCCTGGAGCAGGGCCACGCGCTGCCCGTTGCGGATGACGAGCCTGCCCCGGTCGGCCTCGCGCTCGTCGTCTTTGAGCCTGTCACCCGAACGCTGGGCGAGGATCTCGGCGGCGCGGCCGAGGCCGCGGCCGAGCGCGCGCTCCAGCTCGTCGCGCGCCACGCTCACCACCACGAAGTCGGCCGCTGGCGATGTCGCGGGCAGCTTCGCCTCCTCGGCGATGGCCACGCCCACGCCCGCCTCCAGGCCCTCGGCGCCGCGCCACAGGAACTGGCGGATCGCCTGGCCCCCTTCGGCCAGCTCGATCGTCAGTCTGCCGCCGCCCAGGTCGCGCTTGGCGATGAAGTGCCCGGCCGGCGCGTCTGCCGGCCGCTCGAGCTGCAAGAGGGCTTGGATGATCACGGCCACGGCACCCGGGTCGGCCGTCTGCATCACGCCCAGCGCGCTCAGCGCCGCCGGCCACAGCCCCGCGATGCGATCGAAGAGCCGCGCGGGTTGAAGCTCCGACTCTGCCGGCAACGGCCCCTTGCCCACCACCGCCACCCTCATCAGCGGCACGACGAGCGACGTCTCGGCCCTCGTGCGCTGGAGGGTGAAACTCAGCAGATCGCTCTTGAACGCCAGGCGGAACTGCTCGGCATCGAGCCGCGCGATCGCCAGCTCGCCAGCCTGTTCGAGCGCGCCGTCCTTGTACCGTCCCACCAGCGTCACGGTGTAGGCGGGCACCTTGCCCTGGAGGATGGCGACGACCTTCTCGAGCGATCTCGACAGGGCCTCCACGTCGGCCGCGGCCAGCGGCGGGGCCGGCTCGGCCGCGAGACTGATGACCGCTGACTGGGCGAGCAGCCCGGCCAGTAACAGCACACGCATGCGTCTCAAGGGCATGCCTCCAGGGAGGATGGAAGAGGGAGTCGCTCAGGTCAGTATACTGCTGCGCGCGCCGGGGGTCAACCGAGCGCCGGCCGGACCCAGACGCCTAGAACGGGAACACCGCGTTCAGTGTGTGGCGGATCAGTTGCGCCACCACCACGTAGGCATTGCCCCAGGCGTCCGCGCGGAAGAATACTACGGGGCGATCGGGGTCGCCGATGAAGGGCCTCAGCACCCACGCCATCTGGATGCCCACGAAGACGTAGAGCCCGAGCCACACGTGCAGCATCGTGCGGTGTCTCGCGTTCCGGCTCACCAGCGGGGCGTAGTAGCGCCGGACCACGATCTGCGCAGTCGCAGCCGCGGTCGCAAACATCACGCCGTTGACGAACACCGCGACCGCGTAGTCCGCACACGAGCCGTAGAGCAGCGCCGTCACCGGTGCCAGCGCCGCGAGCACGAGGGTCACGCAGGCCTGGGTGCCCACGATGGCTTGAAGCACCTGCCCGAAGTCATCGCGCAGCCCGGCCACGCTGTTGATCACGAAGAAGCTGGGCAGGCACAGCCCGAAGGTCACGAGCAGCAGGATGGGCACCTTCACTCCGCTGTAGACAAGTTGGTGGAAGCGCCCAGGCGCCAGCCCGCTGAAGCTGCCCATCACCGCCCCATAGAAGATGCCGCCGGCCAACACGAATGCGAACAGCCAGCGGAGCCGCCCGGCCAGCGGCGCCTCGACGGCGAACCGCCCGCGGCCGCGCAGGAATTCGTCCATCGCCCGCAGGAATGCGCCCATCATCTGCCACCCAGGAGCTTTCCGAGCGACTCCAGCACGTCGAGGAAGATGTTCGCCTGACGGCCGCGGAAGAGGACAAACTCCAGCTTCGGGTCGAGGATGAACGGCCTGAGGATCCAGCCCATCTGCGCGCCGACGAGCGCGTACAGGATGACCCAGACACGGAACACGTCGCGCGCCTTCGACGCCTTCGCCGGCCCTGGCCACGGGATGCGAAGCCCCGGCGGCTGGCCGGGCGCCGCGGCGGGCGGGTCCGCGGGCGGTGTGGCCCCCGACTCCACCGCCTGCGCCTCCTCGAGCCGCTCGAGCACCTTGAGCAGGAAGGCCAGGCCGATGCACCCCGAGATGGCGAAGAACGCCACGTTCAGCAGCTTCATGAAGTAGTAGCTCGTCGTGCTCAGGGTGAAGAAGGCCGTGATCGGGCCAAACGACGCGAGGACCGCGAGGTTCACCAGCAGGGCCGCCACGATGAGGCGCAGCATGTCGCCCGGCCCCAGCCGCACGCCCAGCAGCGCGCCGAACACGTAGAGCGACGGATACGTGACCACCAGCGTGAGGAAGAAGAGGGCCGGCACCTTCACCGCCGTCGCCGCGAGCTGCTGGATGCAGGGCGCCGAACGGCTCAGCACGGCGAAGAGGCCCATGCACAGGCCGTAGAGAACGCCCAGCACCAGCCCCAGCCCCACGAACGCGCCCAGCGGCAGGTGCCGCGTGCCGGCCGCCAGCAAGTCGGGCTTCGTCTTGTTCCCCCGCAACAAGTCGTCGAGTTCTCTGATCCACTGAAGCATTGCCGTGGCCTCCTAGACCACCAGACACGGACAGAATGGTCCCTCGCAGGTGTCCGTGTCCGTCCGTGTTTGTCCGTGACTTTCCCCTCATATCCCCCACGGCGCCCGGAGGGGGCGGGTGAGGAGTCGGTTCGCCTCCGCATCGCCAAGGAAGCATTCACGGGCGGGGTCCCAGCGCAGCTTGCGGCCGAGGTCAATGGCGATCAGGCCGAGCTGGCAAAGCGAGTTGCTGCGGTGGCCCACCTCGGCAGGCTCCATCGTCTCGCGGTGGTGCTTGATGGCCCAGAGAAAGTCCTCTTTGTCGCTGCGGGTGGGCAGATGGATCTCGCCGGGGCCAATGACTTCGCTGAGAAGGCTCCTGGGCTCGGCCTCGAGGCCCTTCCCGCCGAACTCGGCGCGCACCCAGCCGTCGGTGCCCTCGAAGCGCACGTAGGCGCCGTCGCTCTTGTAGATCATCTCGACGCCGTCGGCGAACTTGTAGCGCACCTCGAAACGCAGCAGCACGTTCCACAGGCCATCGGCGGGGTAGTCGCCGCGTCCCTCCACCTCGACGGGGCCCGTGCGGTCGGTGCCGTGGCCCCACTGGGCGATATCGTTCAGATGGGTGCCCCAGTTCGAGATCTTGCCGTCACAGTAGTCGCGGATGCACATCCACCCGGGCCGCCCGTACCCGCTGGCCGGGTGCACGCGGCGCTCGGTGTAGGGCTCGGGCGGCGCGGGGCCGAGCCACATCGCATAGTCCAGTCCCTCGGGCACGGGCGTCGCCGGCTGAAGGGGGCAGGCGGGGTCGCCGCCCGGCACTCCGGTGCGGATGGTGTGGAGCTTGCCGAGGCGGCCGTTGAGCGCCAGCTCGCAGGCGCGGCGGAAGACGGCGATAGAGCGGAACTCGCTGTCGGTGCGGAAGATGCGCCGGTGTCGGGCCACCTCGTCGCACAGCAAGCGCCCCTCGGCGATGCTGAGCGTGGTGGGCTTCTCGCAGGAGACGTGCTTGCCCGCCCGCACGGCAGCCACGGCGATGGGCACGTGCCAGTGGTCGGGCGTCGAGATCATCACGGCATCCACGTCGGCGCGGCCCAGCACCTCGCGGAAGTCGCGGTGGGCCGTGCAGACCTTCGCGGCGCCGTAGTGCCTCTCGACGGCCTCGAGCGCCGTCTTGAGGCGACCGGCGTCCACATCGCACACCGCGACCACGCGCGCGTCGGGCGAGCCGAGGAAGGGGCGCAGATTGGCGAACAGCGCCTGCCGCCCCATCCCGATCATGCCGACGTTGATGCGATTGCTGGGCGCGTCAGCGCCCAGCAATCGGGCGGGCAGGATGGCCGGCGCGGCCGCCGCCGCGCCGAGCGCGCGGAGAAACTGGCGCCGGCTGGCGCGCCGGCAGGGCATCATGCGGTCGCCTCCTGTGCGAGAGCGGGCGCTACTTCACGGTCATCAGGTTGTTGATCCGGCAGCAGCCGGGCGAGCCCTTGGCCATGCCGCAACCCTCGCACTTCACGGCGTCGGCCTTGCAGCACTCGGCCGAGCCTTTCACCTGGCCACACGCGCGGCACAGGGTCACGTCGCCGCCCTTCTTGATGCGGCAGCAGCCGGGCGAGCCGACAACAAGGCCGCACTTCTGGCAAGCCTCGGCGCCCGCCTTGCAGCAGTCATCCGAGCCCTTCACCTGGCCGCACTTGCCACAGAGGGTGACGGGAGCAGCGGCGGCTGTCTTGGCCGGCGCGGCCTTCGCAGTGTCCACCTTCGCGGGGCCAGTCTTGGGCGCAGGCTTGGGCGCGGGGGCGGGCGGCGGCGCGCCCTCGTCGCAGCCCGCCATCAGCCCCAGCGCCAAGATTCCAGCCAGTGCCACCGTCAGCCAGTTGCGCATAGTTCCCGCCTCCGTCTCTGGCCCGCCGTTGCCCTGGCAGCAGGCGCGGGTGACCGGTGACGGCGCCAGGGGCCGTGCATCTGCCTCCCACGTTAACGAACCCCCAGTGCCGAGTCAAGCGCGCGGCAGACCTTCTGGCATTCGCCGCTGCTTTTGGTATACTGTCGCCCTGGCATGCACCCGGCTCGCGATTCGGAGAGCACCGATGATTCTCGACACGACCACCATTCATGACCTCGCCGCCCTGCTCAAACCGCACATGCGCCTGCCCGCCTGGCCCGGGCTGTCGGACGCCGCGGCCAAGGCCCGCGCGAGGCAGTGGGCGAAGAAACTTGGCCTGTGGGACCGCCTCGGCCGCGGGCTCGACCCCCAGAAGCCGATCCCCGTCGTCCGACGCTCGCACTACCGCGATTACCGCCGCACCGGCAACCGCACCTTGGGCGAGATCGCCCTGCGCGGCGGGGCGCAGACCACGGAGCAGGCCGCCCTCGCCCTCTGGCTCGGTCATCCCGCCGCCAATCTCGACCATGTGCAGGACCTGCTCTGGGCCTGGTGCGAGACCACAAGTTGGGTCTGGCCGGCACACGAGCACTGCACCATCGACCTCGGCTCGTCGCACATCGCCCGCCTGCTGGCCGAGATCCTCTGGATGCTCGACGGCCAACTCGAGGACGAGGTGAAGCAGCGCGTGGGCGCCGAGATCCAGCGCCGCGCGCTCGACGCCCTGCACGACTGGAGGCATCCCGACGGCTGGTGGACGGTGACGATGAACTGGAATCACGTGTGCAACGCGAACCTGATCGCGACGGCCCTCTACCGCATCCGCGACGCGGGGCAGCTCGCGGCCTTCATCCACCCGCTCGTCCAGCGGCTCGACTACGCGATCCAGGGCTTCCCGCCCGACGGCGGCTGCCTCGAGGGCCCGAGCTACTGGAACTACGGCTTTGGCCACTTCCTCGACGCGGCCGTGACGCTCCACCACCGCACGGGCGGCCGCCTGAACCTCGTGCGGGGCGAGCACATCGAGCGCATCTGCCGCTATCCGCTGGCCGCGCACATCGAGGGGCCGATGCGCTCGACCTTCGCCGACAGCTCGAACGGCTACATCAGCGCCGAGAGCGCCCTCCAGATCAACCGCTTCCTGCGCCTCCCCGAGTTATACGAGGTCGCGGCCCACGACAGACGGGGGCGTCTCGCCGTAACGGGCTGGCGCGGCCTGCTGCTGTACAATGGCGAGAGGGTCACGGGCAAGCCCGACACACGCGACTACCTGTTGCCCGACCTCGGCATGGCGAAGCTGCGCGCGGGGGGCACCACGCTGCTCACCCTCGCCGGGCGCAACGACGTGCCCCACAACCACAACGACATCGGCAGCTTCATCCTCCACAAGCACGGCAAGTGCCTCCTCGCTGACCCCGGCGCGCCGAAGTACACGGCGAAGACCTTTGGACCCAAACGTTACGAGATCCTCTTCTGCCGTTCGCGGGGCCACTCGGTGCCGCTCATCAACGGCAGAGAACAGCCGACCGGCGGCCACTACCGCGGCACCCTGGTCGTCGAAGGCCTCCACGCGGCCGGCCCCAAGCGCGCGACGATCGACATGACCCACGCCTACGACGACAAGACGCTGGCGAGCCTCCTTCGCCGCTTGGACCTCGCGCCGGATGGTGGCGTGGAGCTGAGCGACCGCTTCGCCTTCACGCGCGCGCCGCGGCGTCTCGAAGAGGCGTTCATCACCTTCGAGCCCGTGCGCATCGCAACGGGCGGGCGTGCTGCCGTGGTAGGCAGGGGCCGCCGCAGCGTCACCATCGCCGCGCAGACGCCAGGGCGCTTCGCCGCCGAGCGGCTCGTCGAGGAGTCCAAGGAGGGGCGGACCGGCGATGTGGTCACCCGCATCACGTTCAAGCCCGCGCGGCTCGAAAGGGAGATGGCCTTGGTATTCAGGATTGCGTGATGTCCCCGAGAGCAAGCCGTATCCGACCTTCTCGCGTTGCCCGGCCGCGGGGCCGCGAAGCGAAGCGTTCGCGCGTGCGTTTGATCGCTTTGGCCGTCGGTGCCGTTGCCCTGGCGGTGGTCGGCGCCGTCCGGCTGGTCAACCGCGGGGGTAAGGCTCCCGACGGCCCGGCGACGCCAGGCGCATCGGCCACCGCTTCCCCCGCGGCCACGCCCACCCGCGACGTCACGGTGGTGTCGGTGCCAGCGAGCTACTCGGACGCCGGCGTTGCGCGCCTGGCGGCTCAGCTTCGCGCGCCGAGCCTGCGTTCGCGGGTCGAAGCGGCGGAGTCGCTTGCCGCACTCGGGCCGCGAGCGCGCGAGGCCGTTCCCGCCCTTCTCAATGCCATGGCCCGCAGGAACAGCGAGATCGAGTTCGCCCGGGCCGTGAGCAAGGCGATCAAGGCCATCGGGCCCGCCGCCGTGCCGCAGCTTGCCGCGGTGCTGCGGTCGGGCAACTCGCAGGCGCGATTCCACGCGGCGGCGGCGCTCAACCGGCTGGGCCCCGACGGCGCCGGCGCCACCGATGCCTTGATCGAGGTGCTGGAGGGTGACGAGGACATGACCGTGCGGTCGAACGCGGCGGTGGCCCTGGGCGCGATCGGTCCGGCCGCCTCGGCCGCCCTGCCCGCGCTGAAGCGCGCCGCGGGCAATCCCAACGAGCGCCTCGGCGGCAACGCCGCGAAGGCGGAGCTGCGCGTCCGCGCTCAGATGGCCATTGATCAGATCAAGGGCACGATCGGCAAGTAGCGGGTTCAGCCACGGAACAGCGCGGCGAGCGCGACCGCCGCCGCCAGCACCACCACACACGGGACCAGGAAGATCGCCCGCCAGTGGAACTGGCCCTCCGCCTTCAACGCGTCCATCACGGCGCCCGTGAGCTGCGTGCCCCCGAAGAAGCCGAAGCCAAACAGGCTCACCGTGAGCAGCGCCTGGGCCGAGGCCGAGAAGTCCGCCGTCGCCGCCTGATTGACGTAAATGAACCCGATGCCGATGAAGAAGGCATAGGCCATGCCGTGCAGCGCCTGCGCCGCCAGCACCACGCCCTTCGGCCGCCCCACCGCATAGACAGCGTAGAGCAGCCCCCACATCGCCGCACCCAGGGCCAGAGTCCAGCGGAACCCCAGCATCCCGAGCACCGCCTTCTCATGGAACGCCACGTATACCGTGGCCAACACCTGCGCCGACTGGGCGATGGACATCACGGCCGGCATGTTCCTGCTCTCGACCCCAAGCTCGCCTAGGAACGGTGCCGTGCCGAGGAAGTAGAACTGGAGTTGCGTCGCCACCACGAACGCCACGACGATGAAGATGAGGAAGTTGGCATCGCCCAACAGCCCAAACGCTTTGATGAAGGGCAGGGCCTCGCCGGGCGTCCCGGGCGGCGGCGTGTGGGGCAGAAGCAGGCAGTAGGCGGCCAGCACAAGCGACAACACGCCGGCGAGCCGCAGGCAGTCGCTGCCGTCGCCCGCTCCTTTCATCTTGCGCCACGCCGTCAGCCCCCAGCCGGCCAGCACCCACGCGATGACGCCCCACACGGAGACCGAGAAGAACGTCGTCTTTGCCTCGGCCAGGTGGCGAAAGACCAGTGAGTTCAGCAGCGGCAGCGTTGGCGCAAACGCCAGGGCATAGCCGCACATCACGAGGAAGAGGCTGCGGAAGCGCGTCTGCCGAGCCGCCGCCAGCAACAGGATGCCGCCGACCAGATGGGCTGCCGCCAGGAACCACTGGGTGGCGACCCAGCGGTCGGTGATCAGCCCGCCAATGAGTGGCGAAACAATACAGCCGAGGTACATCGTCCCATACGTCCAGCCCACTTGCTTGCCAGTGAACTTCAGTTGTCCGAAGAGCCGCGCCGCCAGCACGGGGGACCATGCGCCCCAGATGGCGAACTGAAGGAACACCAGCAGACACAGCCGCAGATACATATCCCAGTTCATGGCCGTCTCCTCACGAAAGGTGGCCTACGCGGCCTCGTACCTGCCGAACTCTCTGCACGCGGCGTACATGGCCGCCACATTGGCAGGCGGGGTGAACGGGGCGAGGTTGTTGCCCTCGCGGAGCACAAACTTGCCGCCCTCCATCACGCCCGACTGAAGGATGCGCTTGGCCTCAGCTCGGACAGACTTCGGTGTGCCCGTCCGCAGCAACTCGACGTGCGGCCCGCCTTGGATGGTGACGGCTGGTCCCAGCTCGCGCCTCAGCGCCCCATGGTCCACGGGGAAGCCTGTGTCGAAGCTCATCACCTTCAGCTCGTCGCGAATGGTCCTGAAGAGCCGCGTCGCGTCGCCGCAGAGGTGAATCGAGTTAGGGCCTTCCGGGCCGAACGCCGCGATGAGACGCTTGTGGTAAGGTAGCACGAGGTCGCGGTAGATGTCCAGAGACAGCAGCGCGATACTGTCGTCGGCGAAGCCCCACGTGTTCGTTTCGACGGGCTGCCCGAGGCGCTGGCGATAGGCCCGGATGCGGCGAATCGTCCCCTCAACAAGAAGCGTCATCAGCTCATGGTAGAAGGCGGAGTCAGCGCACATGTCCAGGCAGATGCCCGTCGGGCCGCGGAGCGCGCAGGCGATGGTGAACGGCCCGTCGGTGCCGCAGCCGGTCGGCGAGCCGGCCCTGACGGGTCGGCCGCGGAACTCATAGCCGCTCTCCGCCCGGCGCCGGAAATGCTCGAAGTAGTCCCAGTTCCGCCCCATCCAGCCGCCGAACGGGTCCGGGATGCCGCGGGCGATGAAGGCCGCCTTGCTCTCGTCCGTGATGCAGGGCGGGGAATCGGGCACGTTGCCCTCGATGAACCGCAGCGGCGCGCCCCACCAGAGCGCCTCGTAGCTGTTCTGGAAATCCACGTTCACCGCCCAAGCCTCTGGCAGGCCCATCTCGGCGTCCTGGACAAGATTGTGGCGGACCCAGTGCTGGTGGCGGAGCTGCGTCTCGAACATCACGTCGGGGTCGTTGAAATACTCCTCGTATGTGACCCCCTTCGTGTTGATGGCGGGATTGAGGATCGTGAAGCGCGACGAGATGCCGAGCACCATCGGCACCCGCGACGGCCGCCCCTCGTGGAACTGCTTCCACACCTCTTTCACCTCGGCATTGTGGGCCGCGAAGTCCATCGTGTCCTCCATGTACCGCAATCCCCCCACCTCGGAGCGAGCCACCCACACTGTCATGCTGAGCCTGCCGAAGCACCTTTCAACGGCTTGACGCACGCGACTGGGGTTGGCTGCCTTCACGCCAGTTTACTCCCCTGAAAGGTTGCTCGACAAGCTCGCAATGACAGAAGGGGAGAGGCGCTGCGCTCGCCACTGGCTCTACTGCCCCCCAAGCTTCACGATGCCGTGGCCCTTCGCAAGCTCTCGTGTGGTCACAGTGCGCTGCTTACCGTCGGGGAGTGTGACGGTCACATCCACGTCGGCGGTCAGCTCGAACTGGCCGGGAGCGACGCGCCGAACGCTGGCGAAGGTGCTCTGGTGCACGGTGTCGCCGACGCCATACTCCCAGAGCCGCAAGACGCCCGCCTTGCCGAATGCCTCCTTCGTCACGGGGCCGCCGCTCAGCTTGAAGGTCTTGTCGCCCACAAGGTCGGCGCGCCAGAAGGTGGTCATCTCGTCGTCCGAGGTGACCCAGCCCTTGTTGATGCCGGGCCGATTGCCCATCGTGGGGCCGAGGGCGCAGCGGACCGTGCCCTTCTCGCCATCCACCCCCTCGACGGCGGAGCGGAAGTAGTCGGCGCCGTTCTCCACCGTGATGCAGGTGAGACTGCCCTCGGGCCTCACGTCGAGCGCGGTATAGGTGGTCATGTGCCCGGGCACGCCGATCTCGAAGACGCTCGGCCTTGCGGTCGCGGGCCAGGCCTGGTCAATCCAGAGCGTCTTCGCCAGGTAGTCCACCTTCACCACCTTGCCCGTCCGCTCGCGCTGTGCGGGCACGAGCTTGATGCCCGGCGCCTCGAGCAGCGCGCCGCCGACGAGGGTGGCCTGGCGGAATCCCTCTTTGTCCGTCGAAACGTAGGCAAATTCGGCGACGACGCCCATCTTCGCCTCAGGGATCGTGCGTTGGGAAGCTACGCCATCGGCGAAGCAAACGTCGGTGTGGCCGTTCGCGGTCTTGACCTCGACAGCAACGGCGCGGTGGGCCTCTGAGAGGAGGAACCAGGGGATGTCCTGTATGGGCCCAACGTACTCCGCTTTCAGCAAACGCCTCCCGGTGATGAACGGCTCGCCGACGTAAGGCTCGACGAGGGCGACGAAGGTGGTGTCTTGCGAATCCTTCTCGGCGACTTTCTGGACGAAGAGGTTGGCGAAGTCGTACTTGTAGTTTCGGCAGTTGAGGCTGCCGCGCATGGCGCGGGCGCCCTTGGCGTCGAGGAGGTGGAGGCGGGTGAAGCGGCGGGGCAGGTCGTCGGAGAAGTTGGGGCCGCGGTGCATGCGCTCGTTGCCGAAGAGCCGAGGCTCGCGGGTCTGGCGCCAAGTGGCCTCCAGGATGTCGGGCGCGGTGCCGGCGAAGCGCTTGTCGGGCAGGCTCCTGAACGGGGCGAGATACTGGCCGATCTCGCTCGCATCGTCCTCGGCCACAGGCTTGGCGTCCGCCACGCTCCACTGGAAATCGTCCTCCACGGTGGCGTGGAAGCAGTAGGTGTGGGTCTTGCCGCCGGCGACGCGGAAGACGTCGAAGACGTAGGAATTGGCAGGCAAGATGCCTGCCCCACCGGGGAGCTTGGAGCCGGGCTTCTGGGCTTCGATGGGCAGGGGCTGGGAGCCCTGGCCTTCGTCCACATCAATGAGGGCGACCTGGCGACGGAAGAGCGTCGCGCCCTCGGGGGGCTCGGCCTCGGCGGCGAGGTATCGGGCGCCGGGCGCGTCGGCGAGCGCCCGCACCCACGAGTAGCCCTGGAAGCCTTTGCCGTCCACCTCGACGAGGTTGTGGACGCGGGTCGTGCCGTCGGAGGGGGAGGAGTAGCCGCTCCGCTGGCCGCCGTCCATCGTGGCGGGGCAGCCCTGGGCGACGACCTGGAGGTCCATCGTGTCGGCGTGCTGGTGGCCGATGCCGAAGCCGACGCGGACGTATGCGGCGCGGCGGAAGCGCGGGTCGTCGTGCTCGGTGCCGCTCTCGAGGACGCCGGCCCACATGGGCATGACGCGCGAGCGGAGGTCGAGCCAGGGAGCGCGCTTCACCTTCCCGGCCGCCTCCTCGATCTTCGCCCAGTCGGCGTCCGACTGCTCCTCGCGGCCGACATAGTGCTTGAGGATGAAGGCGAACTGGGGGTCGGCGGTCCACTCCCAGCCGTTTCGCGCGAAGCCGAAGTCGCGGAGGGTGTGGCCGGCGGCCTTGTCAGGGCCACAGACGTCGCCGATCCGCAGGAAGTCCCAGCCTGCCACGACGTTCCTCAGCCGCCAGAAGCACTGGGCAACGGGCTTGGGGTAGCGTGCCTTGTTGCTGAGGTCGTACTTGCGGTTGCCGCCGGCCTTGAGGTAGCGTTCGAGCGATTCGGCCACGCGCATCGCCCCCTCGCCCTGGGCGTAGAAGGTGGAGCCGATGTACTCGCAGCCGTCGCGGCAGCAGCCCGTGATCATCGCATCGGCAATGCCCACGGGCGGCAGCGGATAGATGAAGGTCTTGGAGAACAGCCACTCCATCCACGGGTCCGTGACCGTGGTGTCGCCGACCACCGCCGCCGCGTTCGCAATGTCCATCGGGTCGGTGTAGTAGTGGTAGCGCAGGATCCGCTTCGCGGTCGTCTGGACCAGGTAGGCGTCAATCAGCTTCACCACGTCCTGGGGCGTCTTGACCCAGGGGACGAAGCGTCCGATGGATTCGGCCAGCTCGGCGTTGTCCTTGATGTAGTCGAACAGGCGGTCGTAGTCGTAGAGGATGGGGTCCACGTAGAGCGGGTAGTGGGGATAGAAGGTGGCGGTGGAGTCGCGGCGGCGGCAGCGGATGTCGCGGCCGTAGGGGCCGGGGTCGCGGACAACGTAGGTGAGGAAGTTCGCGGCGTCAATGGTGGGGAAGGCATAGGCCCAGCGGGCGAGGGCCACGGCCGCTTCGCGGGCGGCCATCGTGTCGCCGGTCTTGAGGTACTTGGCGACGTTGCCCCGCACGAGCGTGCCGGGGTAGTTGCGCAGGCGGTTCTGCACCTCGTTGGCGATGGGCGCCCAGATGTGCCCCTTGCCGGGATCGGCGGGGTCGGGGAAGAAGACTCCTGCCCCATCGTCGCGGTGCGGGTACGGGGCGGGCAGGGGCAGGCCCTTCTGGAGGTCGGACATCGTGTAGGCGAGGTCGAGTTTCTTGTTGAAGAGGAAGACGTCGCCCTTGCCTGGCTGCCAGTCGCCGAACTCGGCGGCGATCTCCTGGGCGGATTTGCCTGGGACGCCGATGGTGACGTTGCGGCGGAGCACGTGCTCGTCGCCGCCCATCCAGCCGTGGCCGAAGGCCTGGGCGTTGACGCGGGGGAAGGCGAGCCAGATCTCGGCGTCGCGGGCGAGGCGCTGGTCCCTGGGCGGCTCGAGGTTCGCCGGCGCGGGCGCGGCGGCCTCGGGCAGCGTCCTGCGGGTCTTGATGGCGCGGCGCTCAACGCCGGCGAGCGCGTCGTCCAGCGAAATCTCGTGCAGCAGCATCTCCACCCCGCTCCCCTCGTCCACGGCGAGTTCGGCGGCGAAGCGGCGCCTCTCGTCGGCGTGGAAGTAGATCTCGGCGATGCTGTAGAACTCGTCGCAATAGCCCAGGCGAATGCGGTAGCTGTTGGCCTCACCTTTCGGGCCGTCGTTGATCTTCGCCCGTACGAAGAGCGGCGTGCGGAACGGCTTGAGCTGCTCGGTGGGCACGGCGGCGATGAGGCGGAGGGCGTAGACGCCGATCCCAAGCTCGCCCAGGTCGAGCTTGAGCACGGGCGAGCCGACGGAGCAGCGGATGACGGGGACGGCCTTCCACTTCAGCCCCGTGTTCACCACCTCGGCGTGGCGTGGCACCCAGTAGAGCGGCGCCGCGTAGTCCTCGGCCTGGCCCGCGCCGGGGATGTTGGGCGCCACCCAGCCCTTGAGCTTGCTCTGGCGGTCGAAGAAGCTGCGCGAGGGACAATACTTGAACCAGTAGTTGCGATAGAGTTCGGGCGAGCCGGGATTCAGCTCGAAGCAAGGCGCGATGGGGTCGCCGTCGTACTTGCCGGGCAGGTCGCCTGGGTGCCCCGGCTTCTCGCCGTGCTGAGTCGGGAAAGGCGGCAGCCTGTAGCCCGCCAGTGGGCCGCCGGTGTCATACTCCCCGGCCGAGGCCATGCCCACAGACGATGCGGCGGCGGCCACCACCAGTACACACGCAAGAAATGCTGAACGCATTGAGTCACTCCTCAAGCTCCCACGGTGCCCCCTTTGTCATGCTGAGCCTGTCGAAGCACCTTTCAGGGGCTTGATGCCCGTGGCGGAAACCAGCTGCCATTTCGTCAGTCTACTCCCCTGAAAGGTCGCTCGACAAGCTCGCAATGACAGGTCCCGCTGTTCGCCTGTTCGCTCCATCCTTCTCACGCATCCTGCTTCGTGAACGCCTCGATGACGGCCACGGCGTTCTCGGTGGGCGTCTCGGGCTGGAGGCCCTTGGCGGGGGCGAGGATGTAGCCGCCGCCCCGCCCCATCTCGCGGCACAGGCGCCGCACCTCGGCGCGAATCGCCGCGGGCGTGCCGAACGGGATGGTGCTCTGGCTGCCCAGGCCGCCCCAGAAGGTGAGCCTGTCGCCCCAGCGCTTCTTGAGGCCGTAGGGATTCATGCCCGCGGCCTCCGGCTGCACGCTCTCGAGCACGTCGAGCCCGATCTCGATGACGTCGGGCAGGATGGCCTCGATGGAGCCGCAGCAGTGGGTGATGACGAGCTTGCCCCTGGCGTGCACGGCGGCGTAAAGCCTGGCCCAGCAGGGCTTGAGGAAGCGCCGCCAGCGCTCGGGGCCGAGGATGACGCCACGCTGGTCGCCCCAGTCGTCGCCGAACATGATTGCGTCCACCGGCAGGTCCGCCGTGTAGTTCACGAAGGCGAGGTAGAGTTCGGTGAGGCGGTCGAGCATCTCGGCATAGAAGTCAGGCTCGGTCGCGGCGTCCACGAGGGCGTTTTCGAAGCCGCGCAGGTTCCAGCTTCGTTCGAAGAGCCCCCAACCGAGGCTGCCGATCAGGAACTTGTCGCTCTGTTCCTGGCAGGTCTTGCGGGCCTTCTCTTTCCACTCGGGGCGGAGGAAGACACCGGGCTTGGGGAAGCCGTAGCCGTCGAAGGACGGCTTGGCGAGCGGTGGCGTTTCGAGGTGCCAGGGGCGGCGGTCGGTGCGCCACACGCCGCCATAGCCGTCGCGATGGTGGGCATCGTCGAGGGGCGTCCGAATGTCCGTCTCCACGGCCGCGACGCTGACGATGTAGGGTGTGAGGCGCTGGCGCCAGTCGGGGCTGCCGTAATGCTTATCCACCCGCTCGGCCACGTCGCCCTCGAAACCAAGGGTGAAGGGCACGGGGTGGGTCTCGCGGTGGCGAATCTGCTCAAGCACGAAGTCACGAGGCTGCATCGGGTGGGCTCCTGACAGGCGGTTCCGTGTGGGCCTGCGTGAGGATAGCTTGCAGGGGCGGCAGTGTCAAGAAGCGTCGGTTGACCCATCGGCAGGCATTCCTTATCATTGGGCGGGGGACGGAGGGCCGGCACAGGAGAACCTGAAACGTATGAGCAGCCTGACGCGACGCGAGTGGATTGGAGCGGGCGGCTTCGGGGCCGTTGCGGCCGCTCTCCCGGGTCGGGCCGCCGAGCCTGCGCCCGCCGCAGGCAAGTGGAGGCTGGGCATCAACACCAGCACCCTGCGCAATGCCAGCCTCGAGGACAAGATCAAGGCCACGGCGAAGGCCGGCTTCGACTCGATCGAGCTGTGGAGCGGCGACCTGTCGAGGCACGAGAAGGATGGCAAGTCGCTCGACGACGTGAAGAAGCTGCTCGCCGACTGCGGCCTCGCGGTGCCCAACGTCATCGGCATCTGGAACTCGATGCCGGCAGATGAGGAGGAGAAGGCCAGGCGCTACGAGCAGCTCAAGCCGCAGCTTGCCCAGGCGGCCAAGGTCGGGGCGAAGCACATCGCGGCTGTGCCCGGGCCCGACCGGCCGGACATTGACGTGCGCTGGGCGGCGAAGCGCTACCGCGAGTTGCTCGCCTTGGGCAAGGAGTTCGGTATCACGGTCGCCATCGAGTTCCTCGGCCCGATCAAGGGCGTCCACACGCTGGGCCAGGCGGCGGCCATCGCCATCGAGGCCGACAGCCCCGAGGCGCGAATCGTGCCCGACTCGTTTCATCTCTACCGCGGCGGCTCGTCCTTCGTGGGCGTGCGCTACCTGGCCGGCGCGATCTACGCCGTGTGGCACATCAACGACGTGCCGAAGGAGCCCGAGCAGTTCCAGCTCCGCGACGGCGACCGCATTCTGCCCGGCGACGGCATCCTGCCGTTGCCGCAGTTGCTGAAGGACCTGTGGGCCAGCGGCTTCCGCGGGCCGCTCTCGGTCGAGCTGTTCAACCAGGAACTCTGGAGGAAGGACCCGTTCGAGGTCGCGCGCCTGTGCATGGAGCGGATGAAGGCCCTCATCGCAAAGAGCGGGGTGGGCGATGCGTAGGCTGATTCCCTTCCTCAGCCTTCTGCTTGGAGCCGCTGCGCTCGCCGCCGATGATGGGCAGGAACCCACCCTCACCCTCGAAGGCCACCTGTCGCTCATCGGCGGCCTGGCCTTCACGCCCGATGGCAAGACGTTGATCAGCGCGGGCAGCTACGTGGATGCCGCGATCTGCTTCTGGGACGCACAATCGGGCGAACTCAGGCAGTGCCATCGCGGCGAGAAGGGCAGCGTGGCGTGCCTCGCCCTCTCGCCCGACGGCAAGACACTGGCCGTCGGCGGCGGCGACACCTCGCTGCGGCTGCTCGACGCGGCCTCCGGCAAGACCCTCCGCGCCATCGCCGGGCACAAGGGCGGCGTGAACGCCGTGGCCTTCTCGCGCGACAGCAGGCTGCTGGCCAGCGCCTGCGACGGCGACGAGGCGGTGAAGCTGTGGAACGTGGGTAGCGGGAATGCCCTTCACACGATGACCATTCGCTGGGGCGCGCACTCGGTGGCGTTCTCGCCCGATGGCGCCGTGCTCGCCGGCGGCGGCCGCTTCGGCCGACTGCTGCTGTGGAACGTGACGACGGGCAACCAGGCCTCCAGCCTGCTCAACGGCAAGGGGAAGATCACGGTGGCGTTCTCGCCCGCGGGCGGGATGCTCGCCTCCGGCAGTGACGCGCCCACCGTGCAGCTCTTCGCCACCAAGGGTGGGCGGCTGCTCCGCACGCTGCCCCAATGCGCTCCGAACTCGCCGCTGGCCTTCTCGCCCGACGGCGCGCTCCTCGCCACCGGCGGCCCCGAGGGGGCCGTCAAGCTTTGGAACCCCCAGACGGGGCATCTGGCCGCCACTCTCAAGGCCCACGAGGGCGCCGTCTCCGCGCTCGCCTTCAGCCCCGACGGCAAGACCCTCGCCAGCGGAAGTGAGGATCGCACCATCAACCTCTGGGATGTAAGCAGAGTGGGGAAGTGAGATGAAGAGCAAGATCGTCCTCCTGGGCGGCGGCAGCTTCTACTTCGAGCAAGTGATCGGAGAGCTGGCCACCACGCCCGACCTCGCCGGCTGCTCTGTGGTGCTCTACGACGTGGACCCCAAGCGAATGGCCGTCGTGCGCCGCGCGGGGCAGCGCATCATCGAGGCGGTCGGAGCGAGGCTCAAGCTCGCGGCCACCACCGACCTGCCGCGCGCCCTCGACGGCGCCGACTTCGCCATCGGCTCCATCGGCGTCCACGGCCCAGGCCAGCGCTGGCACAAGGCCGACGTTGACGCCGTCGCCCGCCTCGGCATCATCCAGACCACCGGCGACAGCGTCGGCCCCTCCGGCATCTCCCAGGGCCTCCGCATCATCCCGCTCTATGTGGAAATCGCGCGCCAGATGACCCGCTACTGCCCCCACGCCTTCCTGCTCAACCACTCGAATCCCATGGCGCCCATCTGTCGAGCTGTCATCAAGGCCACGGGCATCCGCACGATCGGCTACTGCCACAACGTCGCCTACGAGACCCGATGGTTCGCCAGGGTGCTCGGCGTGCCCGCCGAGGAACTCGAGGTCACGGCCGCCGGCCCCAATCACATCCTGTGGCTCCTGGGCATCCGGCACAAGGGGCAGGATGTCTATCCCGAGCTCAAGCGCCGCATCCTGGCCGCCCCGCCAGAGCCCACCCGCACCTTCGCCCGCGAGGTGCTCGCCCTCTTCGGCCTCTACCCCATCGCGGGCGACCGCCACATCGTCGAGTTCTTCCCCCACGCCCGCATCCCCACAAAGCCTGAGGAGCTGCTCTATGGCATGCAATGGCGGTCGGACATGATCCGCGAGGGCGCACTCGCCCGCGAGCTGAGCAAGGAGCCATCGCAGCTCCAGCTTCGCGCCCAGGGCAAGCTCCCGCCCGCCATCCCGTCCGCCGCGTCGCCCGAGAGCATGGGCGAGCAGATCCGCGCCCTCGCCCTCGGCGTCGAGCGGCTCGATTACGTGAACACCCCGAACCACGGCGCCGTGCCCAACGTGCCGGAGTGGGCCGTGTTCGAACTCAAGGCGGTCATCGGCGCGGAGGGCGCCCACCCCGTGTTCGTCGGCGAGCTGCCCCCGCAGGCCGCGCGCTGGAGCCTTGCCCAAGTGTATGCGCACGAGCTACTTGTGGACGCCGCCCTCGAAGGCAGCCGCACGAAGGCCCTTCAAGCCCTCGCCTGCGATCCCATGGTCCTCAACTTCCGCGAGCCTGAGGTCATCCTCGACGCCCTCATCGAGGCCCAGGGCCCCCGCTTGGATCGCTTCAGGGTGCACTGATTCGTGCCCCGCCAGGTCAGTCCTATCGGTCCTATCTGTCGTATCTGTCCTATCACCGGTCCCCCGTCCCGCGTGAGAAGAGAGGGTAAGCCGTGAGTGCGTCGCGGAAACCCGGTGGGTTCCAGGGATACCTTACAGGTCTCCAATCCCCCACTTCCTCGTCGTGGGTGCCACCCTCAAGCGGCAGCTTGAGGGTGCTCTTGCCGTCCGTGCGGCGCAGCAACCTGAGAAGGCGGGCCAGACCGAGCCCTTGCGCCCTTGCTTTGCTTGAGGGGCCTGTTTCCGCTAACATCGTGCAGTTAGGCTCACGTTGAGTGCCTCGGCATTGAAAGGAAGTGTCCTTGCCCGACACGCTGAAGATTGACCTTCACGAGGTGGCCCGCGACGGGGCGGGCATCGATCGGGAATTGCGCGAGGCATTCGACGAGGCCCAGCGGCTCCGCGTGAAATGCCTCCAGATCGTCCACGGTAAGGGGACGGGACAGCTCAAGCGGCGGGTGGACCGCTTCCTCAAGGAGCCGCAGGTGAAGGCCGTTACGCGCAACATTGACCACGACTCGAAGAACTGGGGGCGGCTGTTCATCCACTTCCGCTGGCCCGAAAGGAGCAACCGATGAGGTGGCTTCTGCCGCTTCTGGCACTGGGTGTCGGGGCAGTCGCGTGGGGCGAGGAAGCACCGTCGCTGCGGGCAACGTGGGCCGTGCCGGCCCACTGCGACCCCTTCGGCACGCCGCGTGTCAAAGATCTCAAGGAGGAACTGCGCCAGACAGGCTACCGCCTCGTCATCGCCATCCACCCCGAGAAGCCGCCCGGCCCGAAGGGCGAATACCCGCCCCGCGACCTGTACCTCATCAACGCCGACGGCTCCGGCCTCAAGCAGCTCACGAACACGCCCGACAAGGACGAGCGCACGCCCCGCACCTCCCCCGACGGCTCGATGTTCACCTACAACTACGGCGACTTCGTGGTGGACGCCAAGACCCTCAAGACCCGCCCGCTGGACGGCTACTATGTGTGGACGCCCGACAGCAGGCGCACCGTGGCCTGTGAGAAGCGCGGCATCGTCTACAAGGACGTCGAGACGGGCAAGGCGACGGAGCCGATCAAGGTCGAGCGCCGCGTGAGTGTGGTGGACCTCTCGCCCGACGGCAAGTGGTTCATCTTTGAGATTCGCGACTACCTGGGCTGCAAGTACACGATTGACTTCATGGCTGCCGAGGGCGGCCCGATTCGTAAGCTGCCCAACCATCCCGAGAAGAAGGGCGAGTGCCACCCCGCCTTCTCGCCCGACGGGCAGTGGATGTGCTGGAACGCGGGCAACTCGCTCGCCGTCCGCCGCTTCGACCCCTCGCTCCCCGACGGCACGGACGGCAAGATCGTCACCCTGCCGCCCGAGGCCATGGGGCAGGACCCTTGCGGGCGCTGGTCGCATTGCGGGCGCTACATCGCCTACGTGAAGATTCCGCCGAAAGGCAGTTGGCGGGTCCACAGCCCGCTCTGCATCGTGCGCGTGGCCGATGGAGCGACCGTCACCCTCAGCCCGCCCGGCTGGGTGGGGCACCACTGGGACTACGATTGGCTGCCGCCGGAATGAGGAGCCACCAGATGGGTCATGCCGAGCTTGTCGAGGCATCTCTCTTCTCCTGGCGTGTGAGCAGGAGAGATTCCTCGACTTCCCCACGCTTCGCTCGGAATGACATGGGTCCCCGGCGCTCGGCGCTCTGGCTGGCGGCGCTGCTCCTCACGCTCGCCTCCTGCGGCGAGAAGGGCACGTCCCCGCCTGCGAACTCATCCGGCGCGGTAACGACCAAGGGCGGCGTCAGACTGGCCATCCTACCCGGCGGCACCTTCACGATGGGCAGCGACACGAGCGACGAGGTGGACGAGCCGGCTCACAGGGTCTCGGTCGGCCCCTTCTACATGGATACTCACGAGGTCACACAGGGCGAGTACGAGCGGCTGATGGGCAAGAACCCGTCGCTGTGGAAGGACCCGAAGAACCCCGTCGAGCAGATCCGCTGGAGCCAGGCCGCGGCCTACTGCAATGCGCGGTCGAGGGAGGAAGGGCTTCGCCCCGCCTACGACGAGAAGACGTGGGCCTGCGATTTCGACGCGGGCGGCTACCGCCTGCCCACCGAGGCCGAATGGGAATACGCCTGCCGCGCGGGCACGGCGACGGCCCGGTTCTTCGGCGACAGCCCCGCGAGGCTTGGCGACTACGCCTGGTTCCGCGACAACTGCATGCGCACCCCACAAGCCGTCGGCCAGAAGCTCCCCAACCCCTGGGGCCTCCACGACCTCTACGGCAACGTGTGGGAGTGGTGCCACGACTACTACGCCGAGGACTACTACCTGAAAGGCCCCGAGCGCGACCCACGCGGCCCCGAGAAGGGCAACACGCGCGTCATTCGCGGCGGGGCCTGGAGCTCCAAGGCCACCCAGTGCCGCTCGGCCTACCGCGACCAGGAGTATCCTGAGTTCACCGACGTCTGCTTCGCCGCCGACCGCAACGGCCTGATCGGCTTCCGGTGCGTGCGCCGCGCGCCGATGGCATCGAAGGAGGCCGCCCAGTGAAGGTCAACGCCTGGCTCACCACATCGCTTCACCGTCTCTTCCCGCATTCTGCTCCCGGTGGCAGGCGGTCGCTGACACTCCCCGCCGCGCGGGGGGAGAGGGTGGCGTTTCAGGTGGGGGTGCGGCACGAGGAGCCCGGCCCCGTCGAAGTGGCAGTGAGGACCGCCGCGAGCGATGGCCTGGCCGTGCAGGTGCGGCGCGTCGGTTGTGTGCCCGTGCCGCACCACAACACGGCGACGCCCGTCGAGGAACTGGACGGCGTGGGCCACATCCCCGGCTACGTGCCCGACCCGCTCTTCCCCGAATCGGCCGCGCGGGTCGCGCCCGGCGAGGTGGCCGCCTTCTGGCTCACCGTCACCGTGCTCAAGGAGGCAAAGCCCGGGCCGCACGAGCTCGAGGTCGAGGTCTTCGCCGCAGGCAAGCCGCAGCGACCGCTGAAGGCGACCGTCCAAGTCTCCGAAGTCACCCTCGCTCGACGCAAGGGCTTCCACGCGCTGCACTGGTTCTATGCCGATGCGCTGTGCGACCGGTACAGGGTCGAGCCGTTCTCCGACGCCTTCTGGCCGATTTGCGAAGCCTACATGCGCGACTACGCCGCGCACGGCCTCGACACGATCTACGTGCCTGCCTTCACCCCGCCGCTCGACGGGGTGAAGAGGCCGACGCAGCTCTTGGGGGTGAGGCTGCGCAAGGGGAACGCAGGACGGAGACGTCCCGCCCACGATCAGTACCAGTTCGACTGGCGGCTCGTGCGGCGGTGGCTCGAGCTGGCCAGGAGGTGCGGCATCACGCACTTCGAGTGGACGCATCTGTTCACCCAATGGGGCGTGAAACACGCCATCCACGTCTACGAGCGCCACGACGGCGGCAACCTCCTTTGGCCGCCCGAGACCCGCTCCACCTCGCCCACCTACCGCAACTTCCTCAGCCAGTTCCTCCCAGCGCTCGAGCGCTTCCTGCGAGAGGAAAAGCTGCTCAATCGCTCGTTCTTCCACATCTCGGACGAGCCGCACGGCGACGAGCATCTGGCCAACTACCGCGCCGCCCGCGCGATGGTGCGGGAACTCGCCCCCTGGATGAAGACGATGGACGCCCTCTCCGACATCCGCTTCGGCCGCGAGGGGCTGGTGGACACCCCCGTGCCGAGCATCTCGACCACACGGCAGTTTGTCGAGGAGGGCATCCCATGCTGGACCTATTTCTGCTGCGGCCCGCGTGGCAGATTCCTCAACCGCCTGCTCGACACCCCCCTGGCGAAGGCCCGCATGGCCGGCTGGCTCTTCTACCGTCTCGGCGTCGGCGGGTTCCTACACTGGGGCTATAACTATTGGTACAAGAGCCAGACGCAGCAACTGATTGACCCGTTCACCGTCACCGACGGCTTGGCTTGGCCGGGCTGGGCCTATGGCGACACGTTCCAGGTCTACCCCGGCCCCGACGGCCCGCTCGACTCGATCCGCTGGGAGGTCTTCGCCGAGTCGCTTCAGGACTACGCGCTGCTTCAGACCCTCGGCGTGCCGCGGGATGGCGCGCTCCTGGCGTCCCTGAAGGACTTCGATGATTTCCCGAAAGACGAGCGCTGGGTCCAAGCCGTGAGGCGAAAGCTGTTGGCGGTCTGAGAGCGTCGGTGTGCAGGTATGCACACCCTGTCTTGCGCAACGAGGGTGGGGCGCGCATACTTGCACGCGGAACAGAGGAACAGGGAACCCGCATGACCATCAGGGACACCGCTCTCGCCGCGGCGCGGGCCGCGGGCGCCATCCAGAAGCGCCTCTGGGGCACGCTGCTGGCCGTGGACCAGGCGACGCGCAACGACGTGAAGCTCGAGGCCGATCGCCTGTGCGAGGAGGCCATTGTTACCGCTATCCGCCGCGACTGGCCCGACCACGCCATCCTCAGCGAAGAGGCGGGCGCGCTCGGCGGCGAAGGCGATTGCTGGTGGATCATTGACCCCCTCGACGGCACGGTGAGCTTTTTCTACGGCATGCCTTACTTCTGCACGTCGGTCGCCTGCTATCGCCGGCCCGCCCCTCCCGCCCCTCCCGAAGGTTCCAATACCTTCGGGAGGGTAACGATTACCCTCCCGAACGTGCGGAAACGTTCGGGAGGGAGTGGCCTCGAATCGCTCGGCGAGCCGCTGGTCGGCGTGGTCTACGCGCCGCCGACCGACGAGCTGTTCGTCGCCGAGACGGGCAAGGGGGCGACGCTGAACGGCAAGCCCATCCGCCCCAGCACGGTTACGAAGCTTGAGGAGTCGATGATCGGCACGGGGTTCGGCGCGCGGCCGGGCGCAGTGGCGCACTTCGTCGAGCAAGTCGGCCGCCTGGCGCCCCGCGTGCGCAAGGTGCGGGCCATGGGCTCGGCCGCCTACGACCTGTGCAACGTCGCCTGCGGTCGCTTCACCGGCTTCTACGAGCAGCGGCTGCGGAGCTGGGACATCGCGGCCGCGGCCGTCATCCTCCGCGAGGCGGGCGCGGTCTTCGACGCCATCGAGACCTCCGAGGCCGAGTGGAACACCCTCGCCGCCGCCCCCGGCATCTACGAGGAACTCCGCGACCTGGTGAGGGGACGCTGAATGCTTCCCCGCGAACGGGTCATCGCCGCGCTTGATTTCCGCCCGCCCGACGTGGTGCCGCTGCGGATTCTGCCCGCCGTGGGCGGACTCTACGAGCACGGCCAGAAGCTGCTCGACCTCACGCGGGCCTGCGGCCACGACTTCGGCGACCTCAGCAGCTTGACGCTCCCCGCCCCGCCGCCGCCAACGGACTTCGGTTCCGATGGGCGCTATCACACGATCAAGACCGACGAGTGGGGCTCGACCTGGGAATACCGCATCTTCGGCGTCTGGGGCCACCTGATTGACTGGCCGCTGCGCGGCATGGGCCGGCTCGCCACCTACAAGTCGCCCCCGCCGCCGACGGTCGAGGGGCCGGACGTGGAGAAGGCTCGGGCCAGCGTGGCCGAGCAGAAACGCCGCTGGTTCACCCTCGGCGGCAGCGGCAGCCTGATGGAGAAGCTCTGGTCGCTCCGCGGTTTCGAGGACACGCTGGTGGACATCCTCCGCGACACGCCGGAGATCAACCGCCTGGCGGATATGCTCGTCGAGCACGCGGCGGCAGGCGTCCGACGCTCCCTCGCGCTCGGCGTGGACGGCGTGGCGTTCGGCGACGACTTCAGCACGCAGAACGCCCTGCTCTTCCCGCCGAAGGTCTGGCGGCGCTTCTACAAGCTGCGCTACGAGACCCTCTTCGCCCCCATCCGCAGGGCGGGCAAAAGCATCTTCTTCCACTGCTGCGGCCAGATCGGCGAAATCCTGGAGGATTTTGCCGAGCTTGGCGTGGACGCCCTCTGGCCCCAGCTCACCGTCTTCGACTTGCCCGAGTTGGCGAAGCGTTGCCGCGAGCTTGGCATTGCCCTCGAGCTTCACCCCGACCGCGGCGAGCTGATGCAGCGCCGCTCGCCCGCCGAGGTCCGCGACTACGTTCTTCGCCTCGTGCACACCTTCCGCCCGGCCGATGGCGGCTCGTGGCTCTACATCGAGATTGACCCCGGCTTCCCCTGGCCGAACGTCGAGGCCCTGTTCCGCGTCGCTATGGAGCTTCGGCAAGGATAGGAGCACCCGATGGGAAGGCGATGCTTCGTTGCCGTGTGCCTGTGCCTCTTGGTTCCCAACCATGCCCTTGCGGAGGGGAAGATGGTCTACCTTTTCACCTCGTTCCGCGGCAATGGCGAGGACGGCCTGCACCTGGCGTGGAGCGACGACGGCCACAAGTGGGCCGACCTGAAGCGGCCGTTCCTCAAGCCCCAGGTCGGCCAGAGCAAGCTCATGCGCGACCCCTGCCTCCGCCAGGCGCCGGACGGCACCTTCCACATGGTCTGGACCACCGGCTGGTGGGAGCGGGGCTTCGGCTACGCGAGCTCCAGAGACCTCATCCACTGGTCGGAGCAGCAATACGCGCCCGTGATGGCGGGCGAGCCAAAGGCGCGAAACGTGTGGGCGCCCGAGCTGTTCTACGACGACGCCAAGCAGCAATGGCTCATCTTCTGGGCCACCACCATCCCCGGCAGGTTCCCCGAGACCGACAAGGCCGGCGACGCCAACCACCGCATCTACTGCGTCTCAACGAAGGACTTCAGGGCGTTCAGCGACGCGAAGCTCTTCTTCGACCCCGGCTACAACGTCATTGACGCCACGATCATCAAGGACGGCAAGCGATGCGTGCTGGTCTTCAAGGACGAGCGGCCGGGGAAGAAGTGCCTTCGCCTGGCTTTCAGCGACTCAGCCGAAGGCCCCTGGACGGGCGTCACCGAGCCATTTACGGGCGACTGGGTGGAAGGCCCCTCTGCCCTCCGCATCGGCGAGGAGTGGTTCGTCTACTTCGACCACTACGCGAAGCCGCACTACTACGGCGCTGTCAAGTCGCCCGACCTCAAGACGTGGACGGATGTTTCGAAGCAGATGTCCTTCCCGCCAGACCATCGGCATGGGACGGTGCTGTGTGTGCCGAAGCGGATCGCGTACGGGCTCACGGAAGCAAGGGAATGAGCAGCGAACCGCGAATGCTGATGCTCCACAAGCCCAAAGGTGTCGTGGTGTCGCGGCGCGATGAGCGCGGGAGGAGGACGGTGTACGACCTGCTGCCCGGCTGGGTGCTGGCCGATGGCTGGGTGCCCGTGGGCCGCCTCGACCAGGATAGCACGGGGCTGCTGCTCTTCGTGAAGGAGGGCGAACTGGTCGAACGCCTCACACGGCCGGGCGCCTGCCCGAAGACCTATGAGGTGTGGGTGCGCGGCAGGGTGACTGAGGAGCACCTGGAGGCGATTCGCCAAGGCATTCCGTCGCCCGTGGGCCTGCTCACGGCCATCAGCGTCGAAAAGCTCGGCGGCGCGGGGCCGAAGTCGCGGCTCCGCGTGACCCTCGACGAGGGAAAGAACCGCCACATCCGCCGCCTCTTCGGCGCACTGAAAGACCCGAAGTTCGCCACGCCCCTGAAAGTGGTAGAATTGAGGCGCACGCACATCGGCAGCCTCGCCCTCGACGTGGCGTCGGGAAGCTGGCGGCTCCTGGATGGCCGCGAGGCAAGGGAACTGCTTGGGGCGAAGTGAACCCAGTGTGGCGCGGCGCTGATAGGACCGATAGGACACATGGAGACAGATGGGACTCGCCGCGCAGAAATGTCCTATCCGTCCTATCGGTCATATCTGTCCTATGGTTGTCTCCACGGAGTCCAGGAGCAGCGCAATGGCCTATGAAGTCGCCCACTATGATCCCAGCGAGCTCGATCGGGCTATGGTGCGCGTGCCCGCCGGCAAGGTGCTCTTCGGCCTCACGCCCGAGGAGAAGGCGGCGCAAGCCCAGGCGGCGGGCGTCCACCCCGACATGCTGCACTTCCACGCCGATCGCCGCGAACTGGAGGTGGGCGAGTTCTGGATGGACAAGCACCCCGTCACGCGCGGGCAGTTCCTGCGCTTCATGCAGGCCACGGGCTACAGCATCCTCTACAACGGCTGGCTCGTGGGCTGGGCCGAGCTGACGGGGTGGCACCACTTCGCCCCCGAGAACCTCGCGCTGCCGATGGTGGGGGTCAACTCGGAGGACGCGGCGGCCTACGCCGCGTGGCTCGGCAAGCGGCTGCCCACGGAGGTCGAATGGGAGCGCGCCTGGCGCGGGGCCGATGGCCGCCTGTGGCCCTGGGGTAGCGGGTGGCGCGATGGCTTCTGCTTCCGCAACCCCGGCAACGTGAGCCTTGCCATCGCCATACCCGTCGGCGCCTACCCCGATTGCGGGCCGTTCGGCCTCGGCAGCTACGGTCTCGTGGGCGAGTGGGTCAGGGTCGTATACCCGCAGAGCAACCGCGCCGGCACATCCTCTGACCCCAGCTCCGCCGTGCTAGCGGGCGGCGCCTTCTGCCACAGGCAGCCCTACTCTTTCCTGCCGTCGAACCGCCTGTCGTGGGCGAGCCAGATGCGCATCTACGACAGCGGCTTCCGCTGCATGAGCGACAAGCCGCCCGATGGCTTTGTCGAGAAACCGTCCTACCGCGTCGAGAGCTACACTCCGCCCAGGCCCGTGGCCATCCGCGAAGACCTGTATCTCAAGGCCCCCATCCGCCTCGTGCCCTACCAGTGCAGCACCTTCGCCATCTACGTCCCCTGGTTCCCCGAGGGGATGTGGGTGCTCGACTGCCCGGAGGGCGACTGGGATGAGTTCGGCGGCGCCAACTCCTGGCCCAGCCGCCCGAAGGCCGACTGGCTTGTGCCGTGGCAGGTCGAGGCCGGCGGCGCGCGCATCAGCTATCTCCGCGAGAGCGCGGGCAAGCGGGTCTTCTTCGAGGCCTGGGCCGAGGGCCACACGGTCCGCTGGCGCTTCGACCTCACCGGCGTCGCCCCCGTTCACGCCGGCTCGTTCTGCCTGAAAACCCTCAGCCCGTTCTTCTCGAGCCAGGAGCGCTTCACGCAGGTGCGCCTCGAGGCGGGGAAGCTCACGCGCTGCTGCGAGCGCCCGCTGGCCCCCGAGCCCTCGGCCAGCCTCGCTTGGAGCCTGGGCGAGGTGGCGCCGCCCGCCCGCGCGGGCTGCGTGTCGTACGACGGGCGGGGCCGCATGCTCTTCCCTGAGGGCGATCTCGTCTTCTCCGGCAACGGCTGGCCGCACTGCACCCACGTAACCCCCGGCGGCTGGGGAACGGGCGGCCGCCGCAGCGACTTGCTCGAGAAGACAGGCGGCGGGAGCGTGGCGTTCGTTCTGGGGAGCTGAGCGGCCCGGGCGCGCAGAGGCCCGCCTCGGGGCGACCGAGGCGGGCCTTCGTGGACGGCGGAGCGGAGCGGCACGAGTGGCCGCTCAGCCCTTCATGGCCTCGTTGCGCTTCGAGAGAATCTCGAACGGCAGGCCGCGGATCTTGGCGGCGTTGACGGCCCACCGCTGGTCGAAGCCGCGGCTCTTGATCGAGCGGATCTCGGGGCTGAAGAGCGAGGTCTTGGACTCGCGGCTGGTGATGACGATGTTGCCCTTGTAGAGGTCCACCTTGAACGAGCCGTTCACCGGCTTCTGCGACTGGGCGATGAAGGCGTCGAGGTCGGCCTTCAGGGGATGATACCACTCGCCGTGGTAGGTCATGTAGGCCCACTTCGCGTCAATCATCTTCTTGAACTGAATCTCTTCCTTGGGCAGGCACTGCTGCTCGAGGTCGCGGTGGAGCTTGAGGATCACGTGGGCCGCGGGGGCCTCGTAGATCTCGCGGCTCTTGAGGTCCATGATTCCGTCCTCGAACATGTCGATGTAGCCCACGCCGTTGCGGCCGGCAATGGTGTTGAGCCCCGCGATCAGCTCGTCGAGCGGCGTCTCCTTGCCGTTGAGTTCGACCGGGATGCCCTCGACGTAGCGGAGGGTGATCGTCTCGCCCTTGTCGGGCGCCTTGCGGGGCGGGGTGAGCCACTGCCAGATGTCGTCGGGCAGCTCCTGGTTCAGGTCAATCGCCCCGCTGGCGATGGAGCGGCACCACATGGTCTTGTCGTCGCCGCCGGTGAGCTGCTCCTTGACGGGCACGCCCCACTCCACGCAGATGGCCTCTTCCTCCTTGCGCGTGAGGTCGAAGTCCCGCACGAAGGCGAGCACTTCCATGTGCGGGGCGAAGAGCTTGAAGGTGTTGTGCATGCGGTACTGGTCGTTGCCCTTGCCGGTGGAGCCTTCGAGCACGGCGTCGCAGCCGCGCTTGGCGCCCTCGACCGCCGCGATGCGGGCCACGAGCTGGCGCGTCATCGAAGTCGAGACCGGGTAGCCGTTGTAGTCGGAGTTCGCGCGGATCGCCTTGGTGAGCCACTCATTGGTGAACTCGCTCTTGGCGTCCACCAGGACCATGTCCTTCTCGAAGTTCAGCAGCTTGGCCTTGCGGCGGGCCTCGACGATCTCGTCCTCGCCCTGGCCAACATCCACGCAGATGGGCACGATGGCCTCGGCCTTGTACTTGCGGCGCAGCATCTCGATGCCCAGCGTGGAGTCCAGCCCGCCCGAGTAGGCGACCGCCACCTTCTTCACCTTGGGTACCGGCGCGTCTTCGATCTTCTTCAGGATCGCCTTGATGTCCATTGCAGCACTCTCCGTAGAAATCCAGAGGAATCACAAGCCCATCAGGCCATCGAGCGCGCGCCTCAAGCGGTCCCGCCGCTGCGCGACGAACTCCCTCACGTGCTCGATCCCTGCGTCGGCGACCTCGAGCCGCAGATTGGCCGGGCCCCCCATGTGCTTGCGCTGGGCGATGCTGGCCCGGGGCTCGACCGCACCCAGCTTGTCCAACGATGCCGCCACTTGGCGGTAGGCGTCGCGGAAGGGAACTCCCCCGACCACCAGGCGCAGCGCCTCATCGGTCGCGAACACCTCGGGGGCGGCCTTGAAGGCCACAACCAGCCGCTCTTCGCATACCTCGAGCTTCTGGAACGTTACGTCCATCACCCTCATGCACGCGATGGTGAGGGCCACGCCCTGGAAGAAGGGGCGCTTGGTCTCCTGGAAATCGCGGTTGTAGCCCGACGGTAAGCCCTTGAGAATACCGAGGATCTGGTTGTAGCAGGCCAGAATCGTACTCGCCTTCGCCCGCACAAGCTCCAGGCCGCATGGGTTGCGCTTCTGGGGCATGATACTGCTGCCGGTGCATAACTCCTTGGGAATCAAGAAGTAACCGAACTCCGGCAGGCTGAAGTTGATGAGATCCTGCGCCACGCGGCTCAGGTCAATGGCAATCTGGACGCAAGCGCCGAGGATCACCGACTCGATCTTACCTCGGCTGTTGTTGGCGTAAAGCACGTTGTTCTGGACATTTGCGAAGCCGAGTAGATCGCTGGTGAGCTGGCGGTCAATGGGCATGGGCACGCCGTAGCTTGCGGCGGAGCCGAGGGGGCACTGGTCGCTGGCCTCATAGGCCGCCTGGAGGAGGCGCAGATCGTCGAGGAGTGACTCGAGCCAGGCTCCCGCCCACAGCCCAACGCTCGACGGCATCGCCACTTGCGTGTGGGTTCGGCCGATCATCGGCACGCCCTGGTGTTTTTCGGCGAAGGCGCGGAGCGTCGCCGCAAGGCCCAGGCCGGCGTCGAACAGATCGTGCATCTTGGCCTTGGCGTAGAGGCGCAGGGCGACGATGATCTGGTCGTTGCGCGAGCGGCAGGTGTGGACCTTCTTGCCCAGGTCGCCGAGGCGGGCGACGAGGCGGTTTTCGATGGCCGTGTGGCAATCCTCGTCGGCCGGCTCGACCGTGAACTTGCCGGCACGGCTGTCGGCGGCGATGGCGGCCAGCTCGGCGGCCAGCGCGTCCGCCTCAGCACCGGTGAGGATGCCAATCTTGGCGAGCATGCGAGCGTGGGCGATCGAGGCGGCGCAATCGGCCTCGACCAGCTCGCGGTCCAGCAGGTAGTCGTCGCCTGTTGTAAAGGCCTCGAGTTCCTGGTCCACCGCGTAGCCCTTATCCCACAGCTTGGCCATCGAGGGCTTCCCTACTTGCAGTTTGGCGGCAGACGCCTTCATCTGCCGCCACTGGTACGCCTGGCAGGATTCGAACCTGCGACTTCTGGCTCCGGAGGCCAGCGCTCTGATCCACTGAGCTACAGGCGCCTGCTCTTCCGTTCAGTCAAGATGGTACCAGAAGTCGCCATCCAAATCAAGACTTGAGTTCGCTCACCCGCCCCGGGTTGCGAAGTCTGGCCCGCCTTGGGGCCCGGCGTGGGGAGGTGGGAACGCCCACTGAGGAGGCGGGAGTCGCCTCAGAGGCCGCGCCGCACTTGACAAAGGTCGGGCCTATAGTCTATGCTATTTGCGCGATGTGGCATTGTGGCCACGGCAGGCAACTCTTAGGGGACATTGATATGTGGAGAGCGTTGCTGGCTGCGGTGTTCGCCGGTTCGATGGCCCTCGGCACGATGGGGTGCGGTGAGGAGTCCGCTCCGCCTCCCCCAGAGAAGAAGCAGTCCAAGATCGAGGGCGTCATCAAGAAGGCCGGCGAGGAAGTGAAGAAGGGCGTCGAGGAAGTCAAGAAGGACGCCGAGGATGTGAAGAAGGCGGTCGAGGACGCGACGAAGTGAGTTCGCCGGCGACTTTTCGCCGAGACACACTTTGAGTCGTTCGCTTCTGGCTGTACTCCGACGGGGCGGGCCTTTCGCATGAAGGGTCCGCCCCGAGCGTTCTGGGCGCGGCGCCGTTCACGGCTCGGTGCGGAAGCCGCGGTCGCCGGACGAGTAGGCCACGATCATCTCGGCGTCCTCCGCGCCGATGCTCGTGGCGTTGTGGGGCACGCGCGCGTCGAGGACAATGGTGTCGCCCGGCTCCAGGATCACCTTCTCATTGCCGAGCGTGTGTTCGAGGCGCCCCCTGAGCAGATAGAGCGCCTCTTCACAGTTCGGGTGGCTGTGGCGCGGGTTCGAGCAGCCGCGCCGGATTACCACACGGCCAAGCGTGAGACCCTGGGCGTTGCCGATCTTGCGGCCGGCGAGCCAGGTGAGGCCGCCCCAATCCTCCTCGATGCGATTCGCGGCAGCCTCGGCCGCCGTTCGGACGTTGTGGCTCATCCCTCGCGCTCCTGAAGCGGAATCGGTTTGCCCGGCCCTGCGGCGAACGCCTCGAAGATGCGCGTCACCTGCCAGGCCTGCCGGAGCGTGCCCTTCGCTGGCGGCCGCTTGTCGAGGATCGCGCGCGCGAACTCGTTGACCTCGCCGTAGTAGCCGAGCAGGAAAAGCCCCTTGTTGTAGAGCTGGCCCAGCGAGAACTCCGGCTCCCACGTGGCGGACGCCTGCTCGGGCGTGCCCGTGTAGAAGCTCGGGGCGCTGCCGTAGCCGGTGCCCCTCCCGTACGGCGGCAAGCGGTGAAGCGTGACGCGGAGATTGTTCTCCACCACAATGTGCGAACCTGAATCGCCCACGATCGCGGTGCGCTCCATGCCGCCGTTGCGCGAGGCGCCGTGGGTGAAGGCCAGCGAGGCCACAGCGCCCGATGCGAAGTGGAACGTGGCTGCGCCGGCCCCCGAATCGCTCCGCTCGTAGTGGAGCCCGGCCGGCATCCCAAGCAGGAGGACCATCAGCGAGGCCGGGTGGCACAGGTGGTCTAGGAACCCGACGGCGCCGTTCACTCTCTCGCCACCCAGATAGCGCTTCAGCTCGTCCTGCGTCGGCACGTACTGCGGGTATTGGAGCAGGGCGAGCTGGACGCGGCCGAAGTCTGGAGCCGACATCAGCTCCCTGGCCTTCTCGTTGGCGGGGAAGAACATTTTCTTGAGGCCCACCATCGCGACTCTGCCGCTCGCCTCGGCGGCCTCCTCGATGGCCTCGATCTCGGCACAGGTCGCCGCCGGCGGCTTCTCCATCCACACGTGGCGGCCGGCGTTCAGGCAGTCCACCGCGATCTTCGGATAGAGCGGCCTGCCAAGCTCATCGTAGCCGACGACGATGAACACGGCGTCCAGTTCCTCGCGCTCGAGCATCGCGCGGTAGTCGGCGTAGGCGGCCTGGGCGCCGAACTTCGCGGCGAATGCCTTGGCTCGCGCGAGATCGAGGTCACACGTGGCCACCAGGTTCACGGGGGCGAACTGGAACGTCGGGTAGATGTTGCGGAAGGCGTGGGAGCCGCAGCCGATGAAGCCGGCCCGAATCTCCGGCTCGTGCGCCAGGCGGCCATGGAAGTTGATCCGCAAGCGGCTACTCCTCGGACCTCTGGTAGGGCGCGCATACCTGCACGCGGAACCTTCTACGGCGCTCCAAAGGCATAGGTGCGGGTCCAGCGGAAGGTCTCGCCCGGCTTCACGTCGAGGGGGCAGTAGGCCTCGGGGCTGGCGGCCAACTGGTCGGCATAGTAGGCGAAGGTCGAGACCGGGAAGTCGCCCGCAACGATCACTTCCAACCCGTTCGCCTTGTTTCGGATGCGGAACTGCTCGCCCTGCGAACCGGCCACGCCGTGGTAGCGGGCGTAGGTGCCGCTCTTGACCACCTCGGTGAAGGTGAGCGTCTGCCCCGAAACCGACATGGGCGGCTTCGGCGCGATGTCGGGCTTGAGCGGGAAGCGCGTCGTCACCACGTAATCGGGGCCGGGCGACGCGGCGTCGAACGTGAAGAAGTTGTGGCAATACTGGTCGCTCGTGATCGGCTTCTCGCCCGTGTTGGTCAGGTAGTGCTCGATTCGGAGGACGGGTTCCCTCGGGTCGAGCACGATGTGCTTCTCGTAGCGGTACGCCGTGCCTTTGAAGGGCTTGCCCACCTGCACGAACGTGGCCGAATCGGGCCTCACCGTGACTTGCCAGGGGTAGCGTTCGGCCACGTCGAACGGATCGAAGAAGAAGTAGTCGGGCCGCCTGGGGCGCTTGAGCAGGCCGACGCCGAGCTTGAGGAAGGGCTCGCCCTCCCTGGCGTCCTCGTAGCTCACGGCGCCGTTGATGCCGATCTCCTCGATGAGGCCGAAGCCGCCCAGGCGTTCGCCCCGCGGCTCCTTGCCCAGGAACGTGTGCTTGCCGTCGAGTGTCACCTGGAGCACCACGCCCCCGCTCTCGAACCGCTGGCCCGCGTAGACCGATGACGGCTGGTCGGGCACCATCAGCGTCGCCTTGATGCGGCTGCTTTGGATCGTGAACTCCCCCGCCTTGATCTCGGCTTCGGTCAATGGTCTGCCCTTTCCGTCAGGCCTCGCCCCTCGCCACGACCCGCCGCCCGCGGCCAGCAGCGCGGCGCACAGCACGCCAATCCCTCGCGCGACCATCGGGCTCCTCCTCTACTGAGTGATCTTGACGGCGATGTCTCGAGTGAAGGCGGGAACCTGGAGAACCAGGCCATTCCCCGCCTTGGCCTTGCTCGCGGCGACGGGCTTTCCATCCCACGTGTGCCACCACTCGACCTGGTACTCGCCGGCGGCCAGCCCCTGGATAGTGAGGGTGGCGCCGGGGATCTCGGCGGGCTTCACGCCTTCGTGGGCGACCTTCCACCACGTGGCCTGCGGGTCGCTGACCCAGATGTAGGCGCAGGCTTCGCCCTGAAGGCCCACGAGCCGCAGGCCCTTGTCTGCCGTGGCCGCCGCGGCGCGCAGCTTCGCGGTGGTGTAGGGGACTTGCTTCACAAAAGCCGAGACCGGCTTGTAGTGGTGGTACTGGTTCTTCTTATGCACGTCGTCCCACCACCAGCTCATGACCGTGCTGGACATGCCGGAGAGGGCCGAGGTCCAGAGGGCGTTGTGGAGGTGGACGTAGTCCTTGTCGGCATCGTACTCGGGCGAGCGGCCCCACTGGTCGTCGGCGAGGCCGAACTCGCTGAAGAGTACAGGCTTGGCCGGCGCGGCCTCGCGCGCGAGCTTGACGCGCGAGAGCACGCTGGCCACTTCGTCCCTGAACAGGTCCTTTTCGGCGGGACGCATGTAGTAGTGGAAGTCGGCGGTGTCGAGCTTCGCATGTTTGTAGTCGCGCGAGGGCGAGTGCCAGGTGCTGGTGCAGCGGATGCGCCCCGGGGGGTCGAGCTTCGCAACCAGATCGCCCAACTCGGCGTAGAAGCGCTCGAGGGGCAAGCCGGGGTCCTGCTCGTTGAAGTACTCCCAGGCGGCGACGTGGGGCGAGTAGCCCCAGCGGGCGACGAAATAGCGCACCAGGTTCCTGGCGTGGCCGAGCATGCGGTCGTAGGTGGGGCTGTTCGCATTCCGCAGGTTCTTCATGTAATGGTCGCGCGTGAGCATCGTGAGCTGGAGGTAGACGCCCGCGGCTTCCGCCGTCTCAACCAGCGCGTCCACTATGCGGCAGTCGAGCGGGTTGTACCACCCGAGCAATGGGCGGTTAGGGTCGGCCTCCCAGAGCAACTCCGGGCCGCCGGCGGCCTCGCGGAGCGAGAGATCGCGGAGATAGGTGGTGCCCTTCGCCGTCGAGCGGAAGGCCAGGCGCTCGAGCCACCATTGGTTGTCGCGGGCCGCGAACTCGTGCTGGAACGGCGTCCAGCCTTTGCCGCCCTTGAGTTCGACGGCGCCGCCTGCGCCAAGGTCGAGCGCTATGCCCGCTCCCGAAGCGTTTCGCATCTTGCCCGTCAGGCGGTACTTGGTGTTGGCCTTGACGGCGAGCGGCCGCGTGGGCTGGAAGGTGATCACCGCGTTGGCGTCGCCGATGATGGCCAGGCAGCGGTCGTCGGAGTGGAAGCCGTCGCGGTCCGGCATGGCCACGATGGGCGGGTCCCAGCCCCAGGAGCGTCCCCAGCCGCTCTTGCGGGCCTCGACGGCCATCGCCCAGTCCTCGCAGCAGCACCAGATGCGCGCGTAGTTCGCCCCGTTTTCGCCGAGTTTCTGAAGCATCTCGCCTTGCTTGTAGGAGTCGGTGATGAAGGCCACGTTCTGCCCGATGGGGAAGAAGGGCGAGCCGTCGCCGAACTCCAGGAAGCGTGGGTCCTTCGCAGAGACGCGGACGAAGCCCTTCCCCTGCCCCGGCGTGCATTCGAAGGCGGCCGGGGCCGAACGGACGGAGCCTTCGCGCGTCGTCACCACGGCGGTCGCCGACCATTTGCCCTCCTCGTTCGGGGCGAAGCGGGCCCGCCAGCCGGGGGTCCCGCTGGGGTAGAGCCACTCGGCCGGCCGCCCGCTGTGCGGCCGCTGCTCGCGCTCGACGGGCTGGAGCCAGAATGCGGGGTAGACGATCGTCTTGCCGCTGGGCGCGGCCATCTCGAGCGATACGTCCACCTCGGTTGCATCGTAGGGGTTGCTTGCGGGGATGTTGGTCGTGATGGTGAATTCGATCTTCGCGAGACGCTTGACCTGCTTAGCCTGCACCTCGATGCCTGCCTGCCGTTCGGCGGCAGAGACGGTGAGGCAGAGGCCGAGAACCATCCACGCGGCAACGCGGGCTCGGATCATGGCGGCGTTCTCCCTTCGAGTTGCGCGGGCGCGGCGCCCGCCCAGGCGGCGACCTCGGGCTGGTGCACCATGGCGAACGACATCTGGATCGGGTAGTTGCACACGCAGCCGACGGCGTAGTCGGGCACGCTGAGGATGCCGTCGGCGGCGATGAGGCTGTTCGAGCAGCCCGAGCGCGTGTTGCGCACGTGGTGACGGTCCCCCGTGGCCGCCTCCACGTAGCAGACCGTGCGGTCGCGCAGGAAGTAGAGGTGTTCGCCGCCGACGGCGTAGTTGCAGCCGCCGCGGGGCAGGAGCGGCACGCTGCCCTTGGGGCCGCCGGTGCGCGCGTCGTAGACATTGCCGTTCTGGTCCACGAAGGCGTCGCCCCGCAGGATGAGGGGCTGGGCGCCGACGCGGCCCTCCCAGGCGGGCTCGCCGCTGGCGGCATCGAAGGCGCGTGCCTGGCTGAGCTTGCCGGTGAGCAGAAGGCCCAGGCCGTCGCAGAGCGCCAGCCAGTCGTCGTTGCCGCGGATGGCGGTCCAGCCGCCGGGGCCGTAGACGCGGAAGGCGGTTTCGACGGTGCGGCTCCAGCGCACGGCGCCCGAGCGAGCGTCGAGGGCGAGGATTTCCGAGGAGGCGGTCTTCGGCGCCTCCTTCGGGTCGGTGAGCGCGGCCGTGAGGGTCGGAGAGGGCGAGTCGATGGCAAACACGGCCGCCCCGCCCAGGGCGAGGGCGTGGTTGTTGAAGCGGTGCTTCGCCTTCCGCGTCCAGAGGGTCGCGCCCGTCCTGCGGTCGAGGGCGACGAGGGCCGTGCTGTCCCACAGCCCTTTCTCGATGACGCGCACCTTCTCGAAGGCGTAGGCGATGAGGATGACGTCGTCGCCCACGCGGATGTCGGAGACGAGGGGCTTTCGGCCCTTCTCGTCCCCGGCCTGGAAGGTGAATTCCGCCTTCTGGGCGCCCGTGGCGGGGTCGAGCACGGTGCAGGTGTCGTTCGCGGCCACGTAGACGCCGTCGGGCAGGGCGGCGAAGCGGGTGAATGCCTCGGTCTTGGCCCGCCACAGGTGGCGGCCCGTGTAGGCGTCGTAGGCGAAGAGCGCGCGCATCGGCAGCGAGTAGGCGAACACGCGGCCCCCCACCCCCTGCGGCTTCACGCCGATGCCGTAATCGTTGTTCGTCCAGAACTCGTCCTCGCCGCCTTGGCCGTACCAGAGGATGCCCAGGGGTGGTTTGACGAGCTGGTCCTTCGAGAAGTAGGACCGGCTGGCGTCGGCGCACTCGTGGGTCCACCAGGCCGAGCCGGGCAGCGGCCCGTCGCGCTTCGCGTCGACCGACAGTCTGCCACCCTCCTCGGAGCAGATCGCGCCGCCGTAGGGGTGGAGGGCTTCGCGAAGTTTTTCAACCGCCTCCTTGCTCGGGAAGCCCGTTTCCGAGACGATCAGGCTGGCGAGATAGGGCGGGAAGGGGAAGGCGAAGGGGTCGCCGACGAATAGCTCGGCCCGCGTGCCATAGACGCCGGCCGCCACGAGCCTGCCGTGGAAGGCCCTCACCTTCGCCGCGTCGGCGTCCACGCCGATCACCCGCGCGTTCGGCTGCGCGGCCAGGCGGTAGAGCCATCGGCCGTCGTGGAGGCCGAGGACAAGGGCGTAGCCCTGCGACGCCGGGAAGGAGCGTTCGGGAGCCTGGGGCAGCGGGGCGGCCTCGAGGGGCCAGGCCTTTGCTTCCGTCTTCTCGCCGCTGAAGCAGTAGAGGCCGCCCTCCTTCGTGGCGGCGAGGAGCTTGCCGTCGGCCGCGGCCAGCGAGGCGGGCGTGCCGTCGAGGGCGTGCTGCCAAACGACCTTCGGCTGGCCGCCCTCGGCGGGAAGCTCGACGGCGAGCAGGGCCTTGCCCGCGTGGCCGTAGAGGCGGTTGCCGGCCTTGATCAGCGCGTCGCTCGGAAGCTTGCCCTTCGCGTGCTCGGTCTCGAGCTTCCAGAGCTCGGGCAGGTCCCACCGCCACGGTCTCGCCTCGTAGGTGCCGTAGAGCTTCGTCTCGTATTCCGAGACAGCGGGACGGGTGAGGTCGTAGGCGTAGAAGGTGCCCTGGTGCGCGCCGTAGAGGATGCCCGGTGTGAGGGCCGCCCACGCCGAGATGCCCGGCTGCTTGATGTAGTCGAAGATCGGCCCCTCGAACAGCTCGAACTTCCTGGGGTCGAAGCGGGCCGGCGCGTCCTTGCCCGCCTGGCCGAAGCGGCTGCCCACCTCGCGGCCGGTCGAGAGGTCCACGGCCCCCGCCCGGCCGACGAACGCCAGGGTGCCCGTCACCGCCAGGCGGCAATCGCCGCGGCGATAGCCCTGCACGTAGCGGAGCAGCCTGCCCGTCTTGCGGTCGAGGATTGCAGGCATCGAACGGCCGTTGGGCACGACGAGCGAGTTGCCTGCGACTGCGAGATAGCCTTGCGGCGAAAGCCCGGTGTCGAACAGCTCGTTGTGGTCAATCCGCACCTTCTCGATGAACTGCGCCTCGGCGTTGCGCCACAGCACGCGGCCCGTCTCGGCCTCGACGGCGACGACAAAGACGCCGAGCGTCGGCCACACGCCCGCGCCGAAGTAGATGACACCATCGGTGAGGACCGGGCCGCCGCGGACGGGCCAGTAGGAGATGAGGCGGGCGTTGCCCAGATGGCGGCGCTCGGGCCGGTCGTCGGGCGCGCCCCGCACTTTCCAACGGGGCGTGCCCTTGGCCGCGTCGAGGCAATAGAGCCAACCGTCGTCCGAGCCGAAGCAGACACAGTCCTTCCATGCTATGGGCGCGAGCCGCACGGGGCCGTTGGCGAGGAATGACCAGAGTTGCTCCCCTGTTTCAGTGTCATAGGCCGTGAGCGTGCCGTGGTTCGCCGAGGCGAGGAAGAGCGTCTTGCCCAGCACGACGGGCTCGTAGGAGGCATCGAAGTGCAGCCGCGGCTCGCTCGGCCAGGCGGGCCGCGGTGGGGGCAGCTTGCGCGTCCAGCGCAGGTGCAGTTCGGCGGGTAGCGCCTCGGTTGTTGCCCCGCTGCGCTGCGCGTCGCCGCGCCACATCGGCCAGTCCCCACCCAGGGCCACTGCCGAGGACCAGAGGAGAAGGAGCAGCCTGGCCACTGTCGGTGTTCCGATCGGGCGGTCGGGGCTTGGCATCAGGAGCTTCATTCCCAAGGCTTGAGGATCACTTTAGCCGTCTGATGCGAGGCGCAGAGCGCCATCGCCTGCTGGATCTCGCTCATCGGCATCACGTGGCTGATGAGCAGGTCGAGGATGGGCGACTGCTGGATGACCTGTGCGATGCGGGGGTAAAGGTTGAGGTTGTAGTGCCACGAGCCGATGATGGTGATGCCGGTGCGGATGAGGTCGGGGCTGACGCGGATGGGCAGCGGGTCGCCGCATTCGCCCACGAAGGCCACCTTACCCCTGCGGCGCGTGGCCTCGAGGCACACACGCTGCGCCGCCACGGTGCCTGAGCAGTCGAGCGCGCAGTCCACGCCCCGCCCTCCGGTCAGCCCCTTGATCCGCTTGACGATCTCGGCGTCCGAGGGGTCAAGGACGGCGGTCGCGCCCATCGCCATCGCCTTGGCCATGCGGTACTCGGCAGAGTCCACACCTATCACACGTGCGCCGCGGAAGCGAGCGTTGACTACGCCGCCCAGCCCCACCGGCCCTAGGCCGGTGACGAGCACGGTGTCGAACGCGCTCACGCCCATGGCCTCGAAGGCGCCCATCGAGGGGCCGAGACCGCAGATGGCCAGGCCCGCCTTCTCGTAGGGCACGCCGTCGGGGATCGGCGACAGGAGCCACGCGGGCTTGAGCACGTACTGGGCATAGGTGGCCGAGCCCTCGCGCGAGCCGGTGAACTCGGCGAAGTTGGCCGTGTGCTGGCAGTGGATGTAGTCGCCCGCGATGCACAGGGCGCACTTGCCACAGGGGTACTGCGGCTGCACCACCACGCGGTCGCCGGGCTTCACCTTGCAGGGCTGGGCGACCTCAACGACCTCACCCACGGCCTCGTGGCCGAGGAACTCGGCCTTGTGGCCGCCCACGAACATCTTGTACTCGGTGCACATGGGCGTCGCATGCACCTTCACGAGCGCCCAGTCCTCTCGGGGCTTGGGATCGGGCACTTCCACCAGAGTCGCCTGGCGCTCGCCGACAATCACGGCCTTCTTCATGATGTTCTCGGGCCTCCTTTCAGGGGTCACCGAAGCAGTATAGCCCCGCAGCGCTGGAATGCAAGGCCCGCGCCGAACCGCTTTCCCGCGGCGTTTCGATCCTGCTATAATGGAGATTGGAAAGGAATGGTTGGGGTGGCTGGAAACGTGGCGAGATACCGTGTCCACGTCCGAGGAGCGGTGCAGGGCGTGGGCTTTCGGCCATACGTCTACCGCCTGGCGCGCAGCCTGGGCCTTGCGGGCTGGGTGCGCAACGACTCCTCGGGCGTGGTGATCGAGATCGAGGGGCCGAGGGAGCATTGCGACGGCTTCGTGGCGCGCCTGGCGCCCGAGGCGCCGCCCGTGGCCGACATTGCCGAAGTCCGACACGAGCCCCTCGGGCCCGAGGGGGACACAGCCTTCGTGATCGTCAAGAGCGAGCGGCTGCCTGACGCGCTGGCCGAGATACCGCCCGATATGGGCATCTGCGATGACTGCCGCCGCGAGCTGCTCGACCCCGCTGATCGCCGCTTCCGCTACCCCTTCATCAACTGCACCAATTGCGGCCCGCGGTTCACCATCGCCGAAAGCCTCCCCTACGACCGCCCGTTCACCTCGATGAAGCGCTTCACGATGTGCGCCGACTGCCAGCGGGAGTATGACGACCCAGCCGACCGCCGCTTCCACGCGCAGCCCAACGCCTGTTGGGTCTGCGGGCCGCAACTCGCGCTCCTCGACCCCACGGGCAAGCCCATCGAGACCGACGACCCGATCGGCGCGGTTGCCCAAGCGCTCCGCGAGGGCAAGATCGCGGCAGTCAAGGGCCTGGGCGGCTTCCATCTGGCCTGCGACGCGACGAATCAGGCTGCGGTCCACACCCTTCGCGAACGCAAGTGGCGCGAGAAGAAGCCCTTCGCCGTCATGGTGCCCGACCTCGAGGCGGCGCTGCGCCTGTGCGAGCTCACCGAGGCCGAGGCGCGCCTGCTCGCGAGCTGGCGCAGACCGATCGTCCTCGCCCGCAAACGCGCCGGCCACCCCCTCGCCGAAGCCGTGGCGCCTGCCAGCCAGTTCTTCGGCGTCATGCTTCCCTACACCCCCGTCCACGTGCTCCTCCTCTGTAGGCGGGGCGTCTCTGCCCAACGCCCGGATTCGCGGGACGGGGACGTCTCGCCTACAAGCGAAGGCTTCGCGGCGCTGGTGATGACGAGCGCGAACCGCACCGATGAGCCGATCGCCATTGACAACGCCGAAGCGCTCGAGCGGCTCGGCTCCGTGGCCGACCTGTTCCTCGTGCACGACCGCGACATCATTCGCCGCTCGGACGACTCGGTGGCTCGCGTCTTCCGCGCCGAGCCGATGGTCCAGCGCCGCGCGCGCGGCGACGTGCCCCGAGCCATCCCCGTCGGCGTCGAAGGCCCCGTCCTCGCGCTGGGCGGCGACCTGAAGAACACGATCTGCCTCATTCGCAAGGGCCGGGCCTACCTCAGCCAGCACATCGGCGACCTCGACCACGCCGACGCCCTGGCCTTCTTCGAGGAGACCATCGCGCACTTCCAGGGCATCCTCGAGACCCGCCCCGCCCTGGTCGCCCACGATCTGCACCCCGCCTACCACTCGACGGCGTACGCGCGGCGCTTGAGCGGCGTGGCGCTGGTGGGAGTGCAGCACCACCACGCCCACGCCGTCTCGGTGATGGCCGAGCACGGGCTGGAGGGGCCCGTGCTGGCCGTCTCGCTCGACGGCACGGGCTACGGCATCGACGGCAAGGTGTGGGGCGGAGAGTTCCTCATCGCAACGCTCGCCGACTTCGAGCGTCTGGCGCATCTGGCCTACGTGCCGATGCCAGGCGGCGAGCGGACGATCAAGGAGCCGTGGCGCATGACCCTCGCCTATCTGGCCACCCAGGCGACCGCCGCGATTGCGCCGCAGGCCAGGCCCCTGTGTCACCAGGAGTTGGAGCGCGCCGGCGTGCCGCCGGCTGAACTCGCCGCCGTACAAGAGCTGCTGGACAAAGGGATCGCCTTTCCCGAGACCTCCTCGATGGGCCGCCTCTTCGATGGCGTGTCGGCCCTCCTGGGCATCTGCACCCGCGTGAGCTACGAGGGCCAGGCCGCCATCGAGCTAGAGGCCGCCGCCGAGGCCCCCGATGGGGTGTACTACCCGTTCAGCCTGGACGTGACGAACGTGCCATGGACCATCAGCCCGCGCGAGATCCTGCGCTCGGTGCTTGATGACGTGCGGCGCGGCACACCCCGCGGGTTGATCGCCGCGCGGTTCCACAGTACGATCCTCGAGGTAGTGCGCGCCGTGTGCGGCGTGGCCCGCCGCCAGCGGGGCCTGCGCACAGTGGCCCTCAGCGGCGGCTGCTTCCAGAACCTGCGCCTGCTCGAGGGCGCCGTGGCCGCCCTCGAGCGCGACGGCTTCGACGTGCGCTACCATCGCCTGGTGCCGACCAATGACGGAGGCCTGAGCTTGGGACAGGCGGTGGCTGCTTTGGCAAGAACGCGCGACGCGTGAGGAGAGGAGAAAACGCCCTTGTGCCTGTCTGTGCCGGCTAGGATCGTCGAACTCCAAGGCCATCTGGCCACGGTGGACGTGATGGGCAACCGCCGCGAGGCGGACGTGAGTCTCGTGGATGAGCCGCAATTGGGCGACTACGTGCTCGTGCACGCCGGCTTCGCGATCGAGAAGATGGCGGCCGAGGACGCGGCCGAGAGCCTGCGCCTCTGGGAGGAACTGGCCCGCATCGAGCCCGCGGAGGATGGCAACCCTTGAGTTCCCCTCCTCCATCACGCATCACGCATCACGCATCACGCGGCATGGTTCCCGACTTGCTCAAGCTCATCGCCGAGCGCGCGGAGCGCCTCGCCCCGCGCACCATCCGCTTCATGGAAGTCTGCGGCACCCACACGATGGCCATGTTCCGCAGCGGCATCCGAGCCATGCTGCCGCCGAACGTGAAGCTGCTCAGCGGCCCGGGCTGCCCCGTGTGCGTGACGCCGATGGGTACGGTGGATGCCGCGCTCGAGATCGTCCGGCGGCCGGGCGTCGCCCTCGCCACGTTCGGCGACATGGTGCGCGTGCCGGGGAGCCGCTCGAGCCTGGAGCGCGCCCGGGCCGAGGGGGCCGACGTGCGGGTAGTCTATTCGCCGCTTGACGCCCTCCAGTTCGCCAAGGCCGAGCCGCGCCGCCTGGTCGTCTTCTTCGGCATCGGCTTCGAGACCACCACGCCCGCCGTCGCCGCCACGGGGGCCTACGCGCGCGACCGCGGGCTGTCGAACCTGCTGTTCCTCGTCGCCAACAAGGTGATCCCGCCCGCGATGGAGGCCATCGTGGCCGGTGGCGAGGTGAAGCTCGATGGCTTCCTGTGCCCCGGCCACGTGAGCGTGATCACCGGCACAGGCATCTACGAGCCGCTGGCGGCCAAGTACCGCACGCCGTGCGTCGTCACAGGCTTCGAGGCCGCGGACATCCTCGAAGGCGTCGCCATGCTCCTCCTCCAGGTGGTCGAGGGCGCGCCGAGAGTCGAGATTCAGTACAGGCGCTGGGTCCACCCCGAGGGCAACGCCAAGGCCCGCGAGCGGGTCGCCGAGGTGTTCCGCCCCTGCGACGCGGCGTGGCGGGGCCTGGGCACGATCCCGATGAGCGGCCTGGAGTTCCGCCCCGAGCTTCGCGGTCACGACGCAGTCGAGGCCCTGGGCGTCGAGGTCCCGCCTGAGTTGGAGAACCCCGGCTGCTCGTGCGGCGAGGTGCTCCGCGGCCTCATCGAGCCGCCGGAGTGCCCCCTCTTCGCTACCCGCTGCACGCCGGCAACGCCCGTCGGACCCTGCATGGTCTCCACCGAGGGCAGTTGCGCCGCCTTCTATAGGTATGGAGAGCGCTGAGAATGGACCGCATCCTTCTCGCCCACGGCGGCGGCGGGTCGCTCACCAAGCAGCTCATCCGCGACATGGTCGTCGCACGATTCGGCAATCCCGCTCTCGCTCCGCTCTCCGACAGCGCGCTTGTCGAGCTGCCGGCGGGCCGCGTGGCGTTCACGACCGACAGCTATGTGGTGAAGCCGCTGCGCTTTCGCGGCGGCGATATCGGGCGGCTGGCCGTGTGCGGCACGGTGAACGACCTGGCAATGGCGGGCGCAAGGCCGCTCTACCTCTCGATGGGCCTGATCATCGAGGAGGGGCTGGCCCTCGACGATCTGGCCGCCATCCTCGACTCGGCGAAAGCCGCGGCCGACGAGGCGGGCGTGACCGTGGTGTGCGGCGACACGAAGGTGGTCGAGCGCGGCGCGGCCGACGGCCTGTTCATCAACACCTCGGGCATCGGCGTGGTTCCCGAGGGGAGGAACGTGGCGATGGAACGCGCCGCGCCGGGCGATGCGGTGCTCGTCAGCGGCCCCATCGGCGACCACGGCGTGGCGATCCTGAGCGAGCGGCAGGGCCTGAGCTTCGAGACCCCGGTGGCGAGCGACGTGGCGCCCCTCGCGGGCCTCGTGGCCGCCGTCCTCGACGCCGGCGGCGAGGCCGTCCACGCGCTCCGCGACCCCACCCGCGGCGGGCTGGGGATGGTGGTCTGCGAGGTCGCCGAGGCCTGCCGCCACGACATCGAGCTCGACGAGGCGAAGATTCCCGTCCGGCCTGAGGTCCGAGGCGCCTGCGACCTGCTGGGCCTCGACCCCGTCTACGCGGCCAACGAGGGCAAAGTGGTCGTGGTGTGCGCCGAGGCGGTGGCGTCCAGCGTCCTCACGGCGATGCGGGCGCACCCGCTGGGCCGCTCGGCCGCGCGCATCGGCCGCGTGCTCGACGGTGCGAAGGGACGCGTGACGCTGCGCACCGCCATCGGCGGCCGCAGGGTCGTGGATCCACCGTACGGCGAGCAATTGCCGAGGATCTGCTGAGGCGTGAGAATCGAGGATTTCGACTACGCACTGCCGCCTGGGTGGATAGCCCAGCACCCGGCGGCACGGCGCGATGAGTCGCGCCTGCTCGTGCTGCACCGTGATTCGGGCGCGGTCGAGCACCGCCGCTTCCGCGACGTCGTCGAATGTCTGGCGCCCGGCGACCTGCTGGTGCTGAACGACACCAAGGTGATTCCCGCGCGGCTGGTCGGCCGGCGGGCGACAGGCGGCCGCATCGAGGCGCTGCTTGTCGCGGCCGAGGGCGACGTGTGGCGCGCGATGCTCAAGGGCTCGGCCCGCGTGAAGCTGGGCGAGCGCCTGGCGTTCGAGGGCGGCGCCCTCACCGCCACCTTCTATGGCCGCCTGCCCGACGGCCAGGTGCATCTGGCCTTCCCGATGGGCCACGACGAGCTGCTCGCCACGCTCGAACGCGTGGGCCGCGCGCCGCTGCCGCCCTACATCCGCCGCCCACCCGAGGCTGACCGCGAGGCCGACTTGGCGCGCTACCAGACGGTCTATGCCCGACGCCCGGGCGCCGTGGCCGCGCCGACGGCGGGGCTGCACTTCACGCCCGAGGTGTTCGCGGCGCTGGAGGCCAAGGGCATCTGCCGCACGACCCTCACGCTGCACGTGGGCCTGGGCACGTTCAAGCCCGTCGTCAGCGAGCGCATCGAGGATCACGCCATGCACGCCGAGTGGTTCGATCTGCCGGCCGAAGCAGCGGCGGCTGTGGCTGACGCGCGCGCCGCCGGCCGTCGCGTGGTGGCCGTGGGCACCACGGCCACGCGCGTGCTCGAGACCGTCGCCCGCCAGGGGCCGTGGGGCGCGAGGTCGGGCTGGACCGATCTCTTCATCACCCCGGGCTTCGAGTTCCACGCGGTGGACGCGCTGATCACGAACTTCCACCTGCCGCGCTCGACGCTGCTGATGCTGGTGGCGGCCTTCGCGGGCCGCGAGCGTGTGCTCGCCGCCTATGAGGAGGCCAAACGCCTCGGCTATCGCTTCTACAGCTACGGAGATGCGATGCTGATCGTGTGAGCGGGAGTCGTGAGGTGCTGCTCACACAGGCTGGAAGCCTGTGCCACCGCAGACTCATCAGGGTGGCACAGGCATCTTGCCTGTGAGCAACATCTCGTTGTGGGCGGCGTGTCCTCACGCCGCGGCAATGGCTACGCGGGACGGGGACGTCCCGCCCACAGTCTGGTCAAGGACCCAGGGAGCGGTCAAGGAGAACGGAATGGTTGGCAATGGAGTATGGGCATTTGTGCTGTTTGCGGCACTGGTTCTTGCGACGGCGGCCGACGCGGCGGAGCCCAAGGTCGAGCTGCTGTGGCCCGACGGCGCGCCCGGCGCCGCGGGCGACACCGACGCCGACAACCCGTCGCTGACGATCTGGCTGCCGCCGGCCGACAAGGCCACTGGCGCCGCCGTCGTCATCTGCCCCGGCGGCGGCTACGGCCACCTCGCCGTCGGCCACGAGGGCAAGGATGTCGCGGCCTGGCTCAACTCCTTCGGCGTCGCCGGCTTCATGCTCAAGTACCGCCACGCCCCCAAGTACAAACACCCCTCGCCCCTGCTCGACGCCCAGCGCGCCATCCGCACCGTCCGCGCCCGCGCCAAGGAGTTCGGCGTGGACCCCGCCCGTATCGGCATCCTGGGCTTCTCGGCCGGCGGGCACCTCGCCTCGACCGCCGCCACACACTTCGACGAGGGCAACGCCGAGGCCAAGGACCCCATGGACCGCGCGAGCTGCCGGCCCGACTTTGCCGTGCTCGTCTACCCCGTCATCTCGCTCACCACGAAGTACACGCACAACGGCTCGAAGAACAACTTGCTGGGCAAGGACCCCGACCCGGAACTCGTCAAGAGCCTGTCGAACGAGCTCCAGGTCACCGACAAGACGCCGCCGACGTTTCTCATGCACACCAGCGGCGACGGGGGCGTGCCGGCCGAGAACAGCATCCTCTTCTACATGGCGTTGCGCGAGCACAAGGTCAAGGCCGAATTGCACATCTATCAGAACGGCGGCCACGGCTTCGGCCTGGCGCCGACGGACCCCATCCTCTCCACCTGGCCCGGCCGGTGCGAGGCGTGGATGCGGGCCAACGGCTGGCTGGAGAAGAAGTAGAGCGACCGCGAATCACGCGAATCTACGCGAATGAAGGCCGGCAATGCCTCTGGCTTCGCGCGGAGTGGGTCACTCTTCGAAGATATCTTCCACGCTCTCGGCCGTGAGGAGGAGAATGGCCTCGGCGGCGCCTGGCTTCGCATCCTTGCCGCTCCGCTGCAATGTGGTACCGGGCACACGGTAGGGCGTAAGAAACTATCTCAAAACCCACACGGGCTGCGACGCCTGCGATTCTGCCTGCGGACAAGGAGCGAGGAGGAGGCGATGCAGCGGAGAGCATCGTGGACGACGAGCGACGCCGCCCGCAGGCAGAAGTCGCGGTGTCCCTTCGGGTTGCGGCGGCAGCGGGGCGGCTGCCGTGTTGCGGCTCCTCAGCGATGCCCTTCGTCGCATCGCCTGCGTCGCCGCGCCTTGCTTCCCCCCGCTGGCGCCGGTAACGCAGCCCGTGTGGGTTCTGAGATAGTTTCTAAGCGCGGGAGTATCCGCTGGTTATGAGCGGCGACAGCATTTCGGGGGGGCAAGGGGCGTCGCCGGGGCCGCGTGGCCGAGGGGCGCTCGCCCATACTTGCTCACCCCTGAGGGTGAGGAAGTGAGCAAGTATGGGCAGAACGGCGAGAATGGGCGATTGCCGCCCTTCCGGCCATACCGGGCGCGTCCAGGCGGTGAGCAAGTATGGGCGGAAGGCAGTAACGGGGACTAATCCGGTTCGGACATGTAGCTGTAGCCGCACTTCGCGCAGTCCTGGTGGAGACTCTGGGCGCTCCAGGTATAGAAGCAGAGGGAGCCTTTGCAGTGCGGGCAGTCCTCCACGAAGGTGCGGGCATCATCGAGGTAGCCGCGCGCCCATTCATAGTAGCCCGGGCGGCGTTGCGTGACACGGTATTCGACCTTCGATTTCAGGCACCTGTACTTGACGGTCTGACCCATGGGGACGTCCGTCTCGGGCGACGCGACAGGCAGGTCTACGTGGGCCGCGTGGGGAGTCTTTCGCCAGCAATGCGGGCAGCCGTGCGGGAAGACGACCCGCCCCGGCACCTTCGCGCTGTCCACATTCACACCCAGAAGCTTGAAGAGCACGGCGAGAATGAGGCAGACACCGGCGATGACGAGCACAGTGGTCGGAAAGACCATCGGTCTGCTCTCCTGCGTCGCCCCCCGCACGCGGAGTGCTCGACGTTTCGTGCCTCTGTGGGTCCGCCTATCGTTTGGCGGCCTGTTCCTTCTTGCGGGCGATGATCTCTTCGGCGATGGCGAAGGGCACGGGCTCGTAGTGCTCGAAGTGCATGGTGAAGGTGCCGCGGCCCTGGGTGACGTTGCGGACCTCGGTGGCGTAGCCGAACATGTTGGCGAGGGGAACCATGGCCCGGATCTCCTGGGTGGCGCCGGAGCGGTCCATGCCGACGATGTGGCCGCGCTTGGAGCACAGGTTGCTGGTGACCGGGCCGGCGTGCTCCTCGGGCACAATGACGCTGACGCTCATGATGGGTTCGAGCAGCGCGGGGTGCCCGCGGAGGAAGGCCTTGCGGAAGGCCATGGCCGCGCAGGTGCGGAAGGCCAGGTCCGAAGAATCAACGTCGTGCGACGAGCCGTCGGTGAGGGTCACCCGCACGTCCACCACCGGGTGGCGCGACCAGGGGCCTTTGGCCATGGCGTCCACGATGCCCTTCTCGACGGCAGGGATGAATTCCTTGGGGACTCGGCCTCCGACGACCTCGTTGACGAACTCGAAGCCCTGGCCGGGCTCGAGGGGTTCGAGGGTCATGACGACGTGGGCGTACTGGCCACGGCCGCCGGTCTGCTTCACGAACTTCTCGTTGATCTCGACGGGCGCGGTGATGGTCTCGCGGTAGGCGACCTGCGGGGGGCCGGCCGCCACGTCCACGCCGAACTCGCGCTTGAGGCGGTCGAGGATGATCTCGAGGTGAAGCTCGCCCATGCCCGAGATGATAATGTCGTCGGTCTCGGGATCGCTGGCGACCACGAAGGTCGGGTCCTCCTCGGCGAGGCGCACGAGGGCGTTGGAGAGCTTGTCGGCGCTGGGGCGGTTCTCGGTGGTGACGGCGATGCTGAGGACTGGGGCGGGGAACTCGATGGCCTCGAGGATGATCGGGTGCTCTTCCGCGCACAGTGTGTCGCCGGTCACCGTGTCGCTGAGGCCGATGACGGCGCCGATCTCGCCCGAATACAGGGCGTCCACGATCTCCTGGCGGTTGGCGTGCATACGGAGGAGGCGGCCGACGCGCTGGCGCTTCTGTTGCTTGGAGTTGAGGACGTAGGTGCCGGCCTGGAGAGTGCCGGAGTAGACGCGGACGTAGACGAGCTTGCCGATGTGCCGGTCGGCGACGACCTTGAAGGCGAGGGCGGCGAGGCGGCCGTCGTCCTTGGGCACGCGCTCGATCGGCTCGCCCTTGAGGCACACGCCGCTCACGGGCGGCAGGTCAATGGGGCTGGGCAGGTAGTAGACGACGGCATCGAGGAGGCGCTGGATGCCCTTGTTCTTGAAGGCGGAGCCGCAGAGCACGGGGCAGACGAGGTGGGCGTGGGTGGCCTTGCGGATGGCGGCGCGGAGCTCCTCCTGGCTGATGGGCTCGTCGGCGCAGTATTTCTCGAGCAGCCGCTCGTCCACCTCGCTGACCTTCTCGACGAGGTGGCGGCGCCAGCGGGCGGCCTCGTCGCGCAGGGGTTCGGGAATAGGCTCTTCGTGGAAGCTCGTGCCCAGGTCGGCGTCGTCGTAATAGACGGCGCAGTTCTCCACGAGGTCCAGGATGCCCACGAAGTGGTCATTCGCGAAGTTCGGGATGGCGACGGGGACGGCGTTGGCGCCCAGCTCCTTCTGGATGTCCTCGACCACGCCGAAGAAGTCGGCGCCCACGCGGTCCATCTTGTTCACGAAGGCGATGCGGGGCACCTCGTATTTCTCGGCCTGGCGCCACACCGTTTCGCTCTGCGGCTCCACGCCGCCCACGGCGCAGAAGAGGCCGATGGCGCCGTCGAGCACCCGCAGGCTGCGCTCGACCTCCACCGTGAAGTCCACGTGGCCGGGTGTGTCGATCAGGTTGATCATGTGCCCGCGCCACACGGTGGTGGTGGCCGCACTGGTAATGGTGATGCCGCGCTCGCGCTCCTGCGGCATCCAGTCGAGGGTCGCTGTGCCGGAGTCCACCTCGCCCAGCTTGTGCGACTTGCCGGTGTAGAAGAGGATGCGTTCGGATGCCGTGGTCTTGCCGGCGTCAATGTGCGCCATGATGCCGATGTTGCGCACTCGGTCGAGCGGAAACTCCCTGGCCACTGCCGCTGCTCCTGTCGGGCTGCCTATCCGTCAACTTCCCTCAGTGAGGCGCCGCTCGCCCGATGCGAGGCCCTCGACACAACCGCCCTGGCCCATCAGTTGGGGATGCATGAGCTGGAGGGTACACCACAATAGTATACGGGAAACCGCGTCGTTCTGCAAGCGAATCCGCTGAGCGGCTTGACCCCGAGCGGAACCGGCGGTACCATCCCCGAGGCGGCAGCATCTCCGCACACTCCCTGAGAGCAAGGAGGCCCGCAGTGCCCCTCTCCTCTTCCGCCACGCCCGCCCTGCTCGGCGGCGAGCCCACCCACAAGGGGCCCTGGCCCGCCTGGCCCGTTCACGACGAACGCGAGCGGAGCGCCCTCCTCGCCGTGCTGGAAAGCGGCAAGTGGTGGTACGGCGAGCGCGTCCGCGAGTTCGAGGAGAAGTTTGCCGCCTTCCAGAACGCGCGGTTCGGCATCACGTGCACCAACGGCACGGCGGCGCTCGAGCTGGCCCTCATCGGGGCCGGCATCGGCGCCGGCATGGAGGTGATCGTGCCACCGTACACCTTCGTAGCCACGGCCACCGCCGTGCTCAAGGCCAATGCCGTGCCGGTGTTCGTGGACATCGAGCTGGACACGCTGAACCTCGATGCGGGCCAGGTGGAGGCGGCGATCACCGAGAAGACGGCGGCCATCATGCCCGTGCACTTCGCCGGGCTGCCGGCCGACATGGACCGGATCGGGGAGATCGCGCTCCGCCGCGGCCTGAAGGTGATCGAGGACTCAGCTCACGGCTGGGGCTCGAAGTGGCGCGGCAAGGGCTGCGGCGCGCTGGGCCACGCGGGCGGCTTCTCGTTCCAGCAGTCGAAGAACATCACCTCGGCCGAGGGCGGCATCGTGCTCACCGACGATTCCGGCCTCGCCGACACCATCCGCTCGCTGTCGAACGTGGGCCGCGGCAAGGATGCGCCCTGGTACGAGCACTACCTGCCCGGCGGCAACTACCGCATGACCGAGTTCCAGGCCGCCCTGCTGCTCGCGCAGCTCACGCGGCTGCCCGAGCAGACGGCGTTGCGGGCAAGGAACGCGGCTCTCCTCAACGCGGGCCTTGGGGGGATCGAGGGCCTGCACACGATGCGCGAGGACGCGCGGGCCAACCCCCGCTCGTACCACCTCTACGGCCTGCGCATCGTGACCGAGGAGTTCGGCCTGTCGCGCGAACGCTTCATCGAGGCGATGCACGCCGAGGGCGTGCCCTGCGGCCCGGGCTATCCGCACCCGCTCTACCGCAACCCCCTCTTCCAGCGGAGAGGCGCGGGGCCGGCCTGTTGCCCCGTGTCGTGCCCTTACTACGGGCGCGAGATGGACTACACAAAGGTCGTGTGCCCGAACGCCGAGCGCGCGTGCCGCGAGGTGGTCTGGCTGTCGCAAAGCATGCTCCTAGGCACCGAGGCCGACATGGACGCCATCGTGGCCGCCGCGCGCAAGATCCGCGCCCACGTGGAGCGGCTTCGATGAGACCCAGCCTGCGTCTGGCGCTCGCCCTCCTCCTGCCGTGCGCCGCGGCGGAAGCCGAGGGCCTGCGCTTCGCCGCCTACGGCGACTCGTGCGGCCACCCCGAGGTCCACGCGCGGATTGCCCGGGCCATCGCGGAGCAGAAACCGGCCTTCGTGGTGCACACGGGCGACTTCGTGCCGCAAGGCGACAAGGGGGCACGCTGGCGCGAGGACTTCCTCGACCCTGCCCGTGAGTTGCTGACCCTGTGCCCGTTCTTCGCGGTGGACGGCGACGATGACCAGGCCGCGCTCGCGGCCTACGGCGGGCAGTTCGGCCTGCCGCTCGACCGCCCGTGGCACGCGCAACGGTTTGGCGACATCGAGCTGTTCGGCCTGAGCGCGAGCCCGCCGTTCGACGCCGACAGCGTGCAGGCCCGCTGGCTGGGCCAGGCGCTCGAAGCCAGCCGCGCCCGATGGAGGATCGTGGTCGCGCACTTCCCGTTCTACAGCGCGGGACGCCACGGCGGCCACGACGGCCTTCGCCGTGCCATCATCGCCCTGCTCTTCCGGCAGGGCGTGGACCTCGTGCTCTCGGGCCACGACCACGGCTACGAGCGCACCCACGCCGTCGGCCCCGAGCCGCGGCGCGCCCTGGTGCAGATCGTCTCGGGCGGCGGCGGCCAGCCGCTCGGCACGGCGACGCCCCAGGCCTGGACCTCCCGCGCCGCGAGCCGCCACCACTTCTGCCTGTTCGACGCCACGCCGGAGCAGCTCCGGCTCACCGCCATCGCCGACAACGGCGACGTGCTCGACCGCGCCGTTCTCGCCAAGAGCGACGGCCGACGGGACTTCGGCCAGTTCCTCGCCGCGGCCGACGTGGAGCTGCTGGGCTACATCCGCCGCTTCGAGAGGCTCCGCTTCACCTTCGTCCCGGGCCGCGAGCAGCGGCGGCGCCTGGCCTTCGCGGTGAGGAACCCCCATGAGCGCGAGCTTCGAGGCGAGTTGGCGTGGGAGATCTCGAACGCCTCCTGGAGGGTCGAGCCGGTGCGCCAGCCGATCCTGGTGCCGCCAGGGGGCGAGGCCCTGGTGAGCTTCGAGGCGGCCTACACCCCGGGAGCCACCTCCACACCTGAGCCCTTGCCACAGGCCTGCCTCACCAGCGGCACGCTGCGCGCCACGGCGCCCGGCTTCTACCTTCACGCCGCCAAGCCCGAGAAGATGCGCTAGGAGCCCCCAATGGCTCTGAATCGCTCCACACCGCGGGGAACGCATACTTGCTCATCACCCAGGGTGACCAAGTGTGGCGATCGGGCGATCCGGGCGGCTCCGCGGCCTCGCCCGCCATACTTGCTCACTTTTCCCCTCAAGGCTGAGCAAGCATGATCACCCGAGCCCGAGGGCGTGCGGCCTCGCCCCGGCACGCCCCAGGCGCCTCGCGGGCTCTCCGGCGGCCCCGGGTAAGGTTTGCATCGCGTGGCGGTTTCGACTATAAGATGGCAGTCCGAAATGCGCGTCTAGCGAGCAACAGTCCAAGGAGCGGCATGAGCGCAACGCTGGTGGCCAGGATCGTAGAGACGGCACTGATGGTCGCCACGATCCTGCTCCTCGTGTGGGTGGCGGTGCCCGGCGTGGCGCCGTGGCGCATCGCCGGCAGTTCCGCATGGCGCACCCTTCGCAGCGGCCGCCGGGCGCTTTACCTCGCCGCTTGCCTCTCCATCCTGTTCGCCAACTACGCCTATCTGCATCTGGGGATGGACCAGCGGCTCACGGCCTCGGTGGTCGCGGCCCGAGGGCACGACTACACGGCCGACGTGCATGCCCTCGAAGGCGACGCCGTGGCCTGCCTCCAACGCGGCCTCGCGTGTCCGCCCTGCACGTGGTTTCTGGGCTTCGTCTACGTCGTCGTGTTTCCCTGCATCGTGTTCGTCATGCTCTTCGTGTTCGACCACCTGCGCTATCGCCGCGGCCTGGCCATGCTGCTCATCGGCTACCTGGCCAACTACCTGCTCGTGCTGCCGTTCTACCTGTGGCTGCCCGTGCGCGAGGTGTTCCACTACTATCGGCACGACGTGGGGAACGGGGCCGTGCGGTTGCTGCTCGACGACATCCACCCCGCCGTGATGCAGGCCTACCGCGCGATGAGCGGGCTGGACAACTGCCTGCCCAGCTTCCACACGTCGCTGGCCGTGACGATGGCCCTGCTCACGTGGCACCTGGGCAACGCGCGCTTCGCGGCGCTCATCACGGTCTTTGCCGCGGCGAACGTGCTTTCGACCCTGTACCTGGGCATCCACTGGGTCACCGACGTGGCGGCGGGCCTGGCCGTGGGCCTGATCGCCTACGGGCTCGCGTGGGCCTTCTCGAAGCGGTGGCAGAGCGAGCCGGCGGCGCCGGCCGCCTGACGCGCCGAGGGGCGGACCCCATGGGCAGACGCGTGCTGATCGTCGCGATGTCGGTCGGCGGCGGCCACGGCAAGGCCGGCGAGGCCATCGCGCGCGCCATTGCCGAACGGGCGCCCGACTGGCAGGTGCGCTCGATTGACCTGCGCGACCACGCGGCCGGCTGGTTCCGCGCCCTTTACGTCACAGGCTACCTGTTCATCGTTCGGCACGTGCCCTGGCTGTGGGGCTGGCTCTACCGCCACCCGCCGAAGCGCGGCGGCACCCTGCCGCCCTGGCTTCTCAGGCGCGCCCTGCGCCCGTTCGAGCGCCTGGTCCGCGAGTTTCAGCCCCACGCGATCCTGGCCACGCAGATCACGGGGTCCGAGGCCGCCGCCGCGCTGCGCGCCCGGGGCGCCTACCGCGGCATCACGGCCACCGTGGTCACCGATTTCGACGCCCATCCCTCCTGGCGCAACGGGCAGATTGACGGCTTCTTCGTGCCCGACGAGGACCTCCGTTCGCGCCTCGCCGCCACGGGCATCCCCCTCGAGCGCCTTGAGGCCACGGGCGTGCCGATTGACCCCGCCTTCGAAGGCCCGTTCGACGCGACCGCGCTCAAGGAGAAGCACGAGATTCGCCCCGACGTGCCGGTGGTGCTGCTGATGGGCGGCAGCCTGGGCCTCGGGCCGATGGAGGGCGCCGTGCGCAACCTGATCGCGGCCGGCAAGCCCCGCGACCTCCTGGTCGTCTCGGGACGCAACGCCGCGCTCCGCGCCCGCCTCGAGAGGCTGGTGCCGGTGGGTCAGACCCGGCTGCACGTGTTCGGGTTCGTGGACTATGTGGCCGAGCTGATGGCGGTGAGCGACCTGTTCGTGTCGAAGCCGGGCGGCCTCTCGATGACCGAGGCGGTGACGGTGGGCGTGCCCACGCTGGCCATTGCGCCGCTGGCGGGCCAGGAGGTGGCCAACGCCCGCCACCTCGCGGCCCGGGGCGTCGTCGACTGCCCGCGGCCCGGCGAGCCGCTGGCCGCGGCCGTCGAGCGCCTGCTCGGCGACGAGGCGGCGCGCCAGCGCCTCGCCGCTGCGGCCCGGGCCTACGCGCCGCGCAGCCCCGCTCGCCGCATCGCCGAGCGACTCGTCGAGCTCGTCGAGGAGAAGCCGCCGCCTAGTCGCCCGGCCGGGCAGTGAAGCGCACCGGCGTGCCCACCCGCACCATCTTCGCCAGGCGCAGCGCATCCCAGTTCGTCAGCCGGAAGCAGCCGTGCGAGCCGGTCTTGCCGATCATCTCCGGCATCGGCGTGCCGTGCATGCCGTAGCCGGGCAGGCTCAGGCCGATCCAGCAGAGGCCCACGGGGTTGCGCGGGCCGGGCGGAATCGTGAGCCTCTGGGTCACGTCCTTCACCTCGGGCCACATCTTCGGGTCGAAGGTGTAGGCCGGGTTCTCCGAGATCACGATCACGCTCGCCTGGCCCGAGGGCAGCCGCGCCTTGTCGGCCGCGATCGAGCAGTGGAAGAGGCCCATCAGCTTGCCGCCCTCGCCGAAGGCGCGGATGACCTTCTCCGTGAGGTTGACCTCGAGAGCCTCGGCCCGCGCGATGGGCGGCGACGCCGCGATGGCCGGCGCGAGGATCGAGTCCCCCACGGCCAGGCGGGCGATCTCCTTGCCCGGGTTCAGCGCGGCCAGCAGCGCGCGCGTGCAGTGGAAGCGCTCGGCCAGCGCCTCGTCCAACGAGGGATACGGCAAGCGGCTCTGCCTGCTTTTCTCGGGCCACGTGGTGGGCAGAGGCCCTACCTGGGCCAGGTCGGCCGCGGTCACGGTGTAGGACGCGAGCGCCTGGTCGGGCGCCACGCCCAGCGCCTCGGCCGTTCTCGGGTCGAGCGCGCCGGTGGCCGGAAGGCCCCGAGCGTACTGGAATTCGCGCGTGGCCAGCTTGCCCTTCGGCCCCACCTTGCCATCCAGGATGCCGCCCGAGAAGCCCACGCGGTCCAGCGCAATCTGCCAGGCGAGCTGCGCGCGCAGCGCCTCGTCGGGCTCGGCCGCCGCCATCGCGCCCGCGGAACCCACCAGGCTGAGAGCTAGAACGGCTCGCGCGAACATGGACCATATTATACTGCGAACGGGGCGGCGGCGGAATGGCTTGCACGCCCACCGCCAAATGGCTAGAATCGTGCACGGTTCGCGGGAAGGACACACCCTTGCCGACAGGAGGACAGACGTGGCAGGCGAAGGCAGGCGGGCGAGGCGGGCGGAGGGAATGGCGCGACGCGAGTTCCTGCGGTTCGGCGCGGCCGCGGCGGCTCTGGGCGGGCGCCTCACGATTCTGGCCGCCGACGCTCCCGCGCAGAAGCTCGGCGTGGCCGTGGTGGGCGCGCGCGGCATGGGCGGCTACAGCCTCGACCAGGGCATCAAAGAACGCCTCGTGGCCATCGTGGAGATCGAGGACAAGCGCGCCGCTGAGGCGATGAAGATCGTCCAGGAGCGCGCCAAGGACGCCCCCCCGCCCAGAGTCTACACCGACTACCGCAAGATGCTCGACGAGTGCCACAAGGACCTCGACGTGGTGCTCTCCGGCACGCCCGACCACCATCACGCACCCGCCTCGATTCGCGCCATCCAGCTCGGCAAGCACGCCTTCGCCCAGAAGCCCCTCGCCCACAACATCTACGAGTGCTACGCCCTCGCCAAGGCGGCCCGCGAGAAAAAGGTCTGCACCCAAATGGGCAACCAGGGCTACTGCGACGAGGGCATGCGCCGCCTCGTCGAGTTCACCTGGGCCGGCGCCATCGGTAACGTCACCGAAACCCACACCATCCTCGGCCGCAACTTCGGCGGCAGCGGCGGCCGCCCGCCCTCCAAGCCCGTCCCCGAGGGCCTGCACTGGGACGAGTGGCTCGGCCCCGCGCCCGCCCGCGAGTACCACGACGGCCTCCACCCCTTCTCGTGGCGCTCGTGGCGCCAGTTTGGCACCGGCACCATCGGCGACATGGCCTGCCACCACCTCGCCCGCATCTTCTGGCCGCTCAAGATCTACACGCTCAAGAAGTTCTCCGTCACCTGCCTCCACACCAAGGGCGGCAGCGACGAAATGTACCCCCAGGACAACGTGCTCCTGTGGGAGCTGCCCGAGCGCGAGGGCCAGCCGCCCTGCAAGGTCTACGCCTACGACCACGGCGGGCTGAAGCCCGAGGTCATGAAAGAGGTCGAGAAGAAGTACGACCGCAAGTTCGGCGAGGCCAGCCTGCTCATCGGCGACAAGGGCCTGATGGGCCACGAGCCCTACATCATCACCGAGGAGCGGCGCAACGACTTCAAGCCGCCCGAGAAAACCCTGCCGCGCGCTCACGGCGGCCCCATCGAGGACCTCTTCTGGTGCATCCGCAACGGCGGCACCCCCGCCTCCAACTTCCCCGACGCCGCCGGCCCCCTCACCGCCTGGGTGCTCACCGGCCACCTCGCCATGTTCGCCGGCGTCGGCAAGAAGCTCGAATGGGACGTCGAGAAGATGGAGTGCACCAACGTGCCCGAGATCAACCGCTTCGTCAAGCGCGAGTACCGCAAGGGGTGGGAGGTCTGAGCCCCGATGCCCAACGCGCGGCCGAGGCGCCCGGAGGCAACCCCGTGGAGTGGACCCAGAAGCACCTGCTCGGCCTTGAGGACTACTCAGCAGCGGAGATCACCTGCGTGCTCGACGTGGCCGACGACTTCCGCCCCCTCGTCGCACGCAACGACGCCCCGCGCGACGACCTGAGCGGCAAGGCCGTCATCAACCTCTTCTTCGAGCCCAGCACCCGCACCCGCACCTCGTTCGAGCTGGCCGAACGCCGCCTCGGGGCCACCGTCATCCACTTCGACGTCGCCGTCTCCAGCACCTCGAAGGGCGAAACCCTGGTGGACACGGCCCGCAACATCGAGGCGATGGGCGGCATTGACATCGCCGTGATGCGCCACGGCGCTTCGGGCGCGCCCCAGCTCCTCGCCCGCAGCATAAGCGCCTCGATCGTCAACGCCGGCGACGGCCAGCGCGAGCACCCCACCCAGGGCCTCCTCGACCTCCTCACCATCCGCCAGCACCGCGGCCGCATCGCCGGCCTCCACGTGGCCATCGTGGGCGACATCGCGCACAGCCGCGTCGCCCGCTCGAACCTCTATGGCCTCCTCAAGCTCGGGGCCGAGGTCACCTTCGTCGGGCCGACCACCCTCGTGCCTGGCGCCTTCCGCAAGCTCGGCGCCCAGGTCGCACACAATCTCGACGACGTCCTGCCGCACGTGGACGTGATCAACATGCTCCGCATTCAGACCGAGCGGCTCGAGGAGCAGCCCTTCCCCTCCATCCGCGAATACTCGCGCCTGTTCGGCCTGGATGCCCAACGCCTCCAGCGCGCGAAGCCCGACGTGCTGGTGCTGCACCCCGGCCCTATCAACCGCGGCGTCGAGATCACGCCCGACGTGGCCGACGGATGCCGCTCGGTGATTCTCGACCAGGTGACCAACGGCGTGGCCGTGCGCATGGCCGTGCTGTCGCTGGTGGCGCAGGCCAGGAAGAGCCTCTGAGGAATGCAGGAAGGCAGGAAGAGAACCGTGGCAGAGCTGCTGATCAGGGGCGGACGGGTGATTGACCCGGCGCAGGGGCTGGACAGGAAGGCCGACGTGCTGATCGAGAACGGCCGCATCGCCGCGGTCGGCAGGGTGATGAAGAAGGCCAAGACCCTCGATGCCCGCGGCCTGATCGTCGCCCCCGGCCTGATCGACCTGCACGTGCACTTCCGCGAGCCCGGCAACGAGCGCGAAGAGACGATCGCCAGCGGCGCCGCGGCTGCTGTCGCCGGCGGCTTCACCACCGTGGCCGCGATGCCCAACACCGACCCGCCGGTGGACGACGAGCCTTCCGTGGCCTTCCAGCTCCGGCAGGCCCAGGCGGCGGGCCTCGCGCGCGTGCTCGTCGTGGGCGCGATCAGCGCCGGCCGCAAGGGCGAACGCCTCGCCGAAATGGGCCAGATGGCCCGCGCGGGGGCCGTCGCCTTCTCCGACGACGGCGATGGCGTGCAGAACCCGCGCCTGATGCGCACGGCGCTCCAGTACGCCGCCATGCTCGGCAAGCCGCTCATCGCCCACTGCGAGGACAAGGCTCTCGCCGGCGGCGTGATGCACGCGGGCCTCTGGTCGGTCAAACTCGGCCTCGGCGGCACCCCCGCCGCCGCCGAAGAGGTCATGGTCGCCCGCGACCTGATCCTCACCGAGGCCACGGTCGGAGCGCGCCTCCACGTCACCCATGCCAGCACGGCGGGCACCGTGCGCCTCATCCGCGACGCCAAGGCGCGCGGCGTGCCCGTCACCGCCGACGTGGCGCTCCACCATCTCGTGCTCACCGACGAGGTGGTGCAGAGCTTCGACACCAACCTCAAGATGAACCCGCCGCTGCGGAGCGACGCCGACGTGGCCGCCCTGCGCGCCGCCCTCGCCGACGGCACGCTCGACTGCCTGGTCTCGGACCACGCGCCCCACGCGCCCGAGAAGAAGGCCGTGGAGTTCAAGGCCGCGCCCTTCGGCGTCATCGGCCTCGAGTCCATGCTGCCCGTGCTTGTCACGAAGCTTATCGAACCGGGCATCCTCACCTGGCCACAGGCCCTCGCCGCTCTGACGTGCAACCCCGCCCGCGTGCTGGACCTCGAGGCCGGCACGCTGGAGGTCGGCCGCCCCGCCGACATCACGCTGATTGACCCCAAGGCCGAGTGGACGATTGACGCCGCGGCCTTCCGCAGCCAGAGCCGCAACTGCCCCTTCCACGGCTGGAAGGTGCGCGGCCGCGCCGCCGCCACGATCGTGGGCGGGGCCGTGAAGTTCCAAGCCTGAAACACCCTGGTGCCCCCGTGTTGATCCTCGACGGCCACAACGTGCTCTTCGCCATGCTCCCCGGCGGCAAGGCCCCAAGCCCCGACGCCCTTGAAGCCGCTCAGGCGCAACTGGTGGGCAGCCTGATCCGCCACCACAGCGCCACCGGTGAGCCTGCAACCGTCGTCTTCGACAGCAGCCGGTTCCGTGGCGGAGCGCATGGCGACAGGAGAGAGAGCGGCCTCCGCATCCTCTTCACGCACCCGCCCAACACGGCGGACGACGAGATCCGCCGCCTCGTCGAGGCCAGCACCGCGCCCAGGCGGCTGCGCGTGGTGACCTCGGACCGCGAGGTGATGCGCGCCTGCACAGCGCGCGGCGCCGCCGTGGTGCCGTCGCCCGTCTTCCTGCGCGAGATGCGGCTCGAGGCGCAGCGCGCGGCGCCCGACGAGGCCGAGCGCGACGCCAAGACCGGCCGGCCATCGGCCGAGGAGATGGACGAGTTCCTCAAGGCATTCGGCGAAGCGGGGCCCGACCGGCGGATGGCGCTCGGGGCCCGACGCCCCCGCGCCCATTCGCGCTGAGGCTTGACTTCCGGGCTGCGCACCGGTAGCATCCACGCGACGCGAAAGATGCCCTGCTCGGAAGTCAGACGGAGGGGCGCGGCCATGACCCGACACTACGGGGAGTGCCCCCAGTGCGGCCAGTTTCTCGAGTATGACCCGGCGCTCGCCGAGCAGGTCGAGTGCCCGAAGTGCCATACCACGCTCGCCGTGCCCAGGGAGCCGGAGACGCCGGAGGCCCCGGCCCCCCCCGCCGAGGCCGCCCAGCTATCGCCCGCCATCCCCGACATCGCGCCCCCCTCGGAGCAGGTGGCTGCCATGCCCGACATCGTGGCGCCGGCAGAGCCCGCCGGGGCAGGCATCGCGCCGCACGCCGGAACGCGGCCCGCCCGGGCGCCCGGCCGCGCGGCCCACGGGCCGGCCGGCGCTCACCACGGCTCGCACACGCACCGGTCGCGGGAGGAACTGCTCGCCGCACACAAGCGAGAGGCGCATCACATCGTCCTCTACACGATCATCGGCGGGCTGCTGGGCATCGGCCTGATCGTGGGCATTGTGGCGGTCTCAGCGGGCATGTTCAGCCGGCGGCAGCGGACGAAGCCAGTGCCCAAAGTTGATCCCACAACCGCGATCGCCCCCGAAGCGCCGATTGACCCGCTCGAGGTCTGGGCCAGGCAGTTGTTCAGCGACGCCCAGCGCACGGCCTCCGACCGCGTGTGGCTGACGGCGGAGAGCCACCTGAACCGGCTGCGCCGCGAGTGCGCGAAAACCAGGTTCTACGCCGAGAACGAGGCGGCCATCGAGGCCCTGTGGGCCCAGGTGCGGGCGGCGCTGCGCAGCTCGGCCCCCCCCAGCCCATGAGCTCATGGCCAAGGGTTGCGCGGGCGCACGGCGCGCGGTATACTGCGGGTCGGGGCGCGTGGACGCGCCCAGCCACTCAGAACGAGGGCCTTGGCATGCGAGGATGGGTTGATCCGCACACGGGACGAGCTGTGCGCCAGCTCACCGATCTGTCACAGGGCGCCACGCTGGGGTACTTCCGGCTTCCCCGCCGCGTGCCGGGCGGCTTCGTGCTTGCCTGGGGCCGCCACGACGGCGGCAACGTGGTGCTCCTGAACCCCGAGTCGGGCGAGGTGAGGCCCAAGAGGCTGCTCGTGGCGCAGTTCCTCAAGCTCAACGAGGAAACCGGGCGCATGTGGTTCCTGCCCGAGCTGGGCCGCAAGGTGTGGGCGGTGGACCTGCCGGACGGCTCGCCCCAGCCCGTGGGCGAGGTGCCCCAGGAGGCGCCCGGCCACCTCTCCGACATCACCTGCGACGGGCGCACGGTCATCCTGCGCCAGAGCATCCAGGAGGACGCCTCGCCCCCCGTGCCCACCACCCACGACGCCACGGCCCTCTGGCGCTTCCTCGCGCGCCCGCGCCACGGCCGCATCTGGGCCTACGACTTCGCCTCGGGCGCCGTGACCCGCCTCGCCGAGTCAATCGAGTTCTGTTTCTTCCACCTCGACACCTCCCCCACCGACCCCGGCCTCCTGAGGTTCGCCAAGGATATGCTCGAGGGCCTGGGCCAGCGGATGTGGACGGTGCGGGTGGACGGCTCGGAACTGCGGCGTATCCGCCACCAGGAGGTCTTCGAGGTCGTGACCCACGAGTTCTGGTGGCCGGGCGGCGAGCACATCGGCTACACGTATCAGGACCGCCGCGGCGACGCAACGCTCTTCGACCTGCCCTGGTGCGAGCGCGCGCCGGTGCCGGCGCGCCTGGGCATCGCCGACTTGGGCGGCAACGAGGTGTTCCTCTCGGACCCGCTCAACTGCTACCATACCCACCTCGCGGCCTCGCCCGACGGGCGCTGGGTTTGCGGCGAGGGCACGGAGGGGCACCGCTTCGTGCACCTGGCCCCTTTCGCCTGGGAGAGCCCCAAGATAGAGCTGGCGCCGATCGCCACGGTGCACACCCCCCACGTGCCGTTCCGGGGGCAGCACATCGAGGCAGGCTTCTCGGCAGATTCGCGCTGGCTGCTCTACAACGACACCGTGAACGGGCGGTTCCAGGTCTGTGCCGTCGCCGTCCAGGCCTGACAGGCCCGGCCGCGCGGGGAGGCCAGCGCCGCGGGCCTCTGGAGAGCGCATGCGAAGGAGCCGGCAGTGCCGTCGAGCCATGGGCAGATGGTGGTGTTCGCGGTGCTCGCGGCGGCCCTGGGCCTCTTCGCGTGGGGGCGTTGGCGGTACGACCTGGTGGCGCTGGGCGCGCTGATGGCGGCGACGTTGGCAGGCGTGGTCCCTGCCAACGAGGCGTTCGCCGGCTTCGGCCACGTGGCGGTGATCACCGTCGCGGCCGTTCTGGTGCTCAGCAAGGGCCTGCTCAACGCGGGGGCGGTGGAGGCCATCGCCCGCGGCCTGTCGCGCGTGGGGAGGCGGCCCGTCACGCAGATGATCGTGCTCACCACGCTGGTGGTCCTGCTGTCGAGCTTCATGAACAACGTTGGCGCGTTAGCGCTCGTGATGCCGGTGGCGGCGTGGATGGCCCGGCGCGATGGGTACTCGCCCTCGCTCGTGCTGATGCCACTAGCGTTCGGCTCCCTGCTGGGCGGCATGACGACGCTGATCGGCACCCCGCCCAACATCGTGATCGCGGCGTACCGCACCGAGACGGGCGCCGCGCCGTTCGCCATGTTCGATTTCCTGTCGGTGGGCGCCGGCGTGACCCTGGCGGGGCTGGGGGTTCTCTGGGCGTTCGCCGCCCGCCTGGTTCCCGCGCGAAAGGGGCCGGCCGATAGGAGGGACCTGTTCGACATCGCCGACTACCTGGCCGAGGTGAGCGTGCCCGAGGGATCGAAGGCTGCGGGAAAGACGCTCCACGCGCTCGTGACGCCCAAGGGCGAGAGGCCTGACGTGGCGGTGGTGGGCATAGTGCGGAACGGGCAGAAGGCGCTGATGGTCTCGCCGTTCCAGTTGCTGTTGGCCGGCGACATTCTGCTGGTGGAGGCCGCCCCCGACGCGCTGAAGAGCTTCATTGACGCCACGGGGCTGCGCCTGACCGAGAGCAAGGGCCTGGGACGCCAGACGCTGGGGTCGAGCGAGGTGGGGGTCGTCGAGGCGGTGGTCTCCTACGGCTCGCCGCTCGTGGGGGCCAGCGCCGTGGAGCTGGACCTGCGCCAGCGCCACGGGGTGAATGTGCTGGCCGTGGCGCGGCACGGCGAGAGGCTGCGGCAGCAACTGGGCCGCATCCGCTTCGCCACAGGCGACATTCTGCTGCTCCAGGGCCGCCGCGAAACGCTCGACAAGACGCTGCTCGCGCTCGGCTGCCTGCCGCTGGCCGAACGAGGCATTCAGGTGGGCCGGCAGCGGCGCGTGCTGCTCGGGCCGGCCATCTTTCTGGCCGGCCTCGTGGCAGCCAGCGCGGGGCTGGCTCCCGTGCAGATCGCGCTGGTCGGGGCGGCTATGGCCATGGTGCTGGTCCGGGTGCTGTCGCTGCGAGAAGCCTACGACGCCATCGATCTTCCGATCCTGGTGCTGATCGCCGCCTTGATGCCGGTGGGCCACGCCTTCGAAACCACCGGCGCCGCGAGGGTGCTGGGCGACCACCTGGCCGCCATGGCGCGCTGGGGCGGGCCCACCGCCGCTCTCGTGGCGCTGCTGGCCGCCACGATGCTGCTGACGAACGTGATCAACAACGTGGCCACGGCGGCGCTCATGGCACCCGTGGCCCTCAGCATCGCGGAGGGGTTGAGCGTGTCGGCCGACCCGCTGCTGATGGCCGTGGCGATCGGTTCCTCGTCGGCCTTCCTCACCCCGATCGGCCACCAGTCAAACACGCTGGTGATGGAGCCGGGCGGGTACCAGTTCGGCGACTACTGGCGCCTCGGCCTCCCCGTGTCGCTCGCCGCGCTGGCGGCCGCGGTGCCGCTGATCCTCTGGCGCTGGCCGTTCTGACGGCGCCGGCGCCCGGCGGAGGGGGGCCGCCGGCGGCGTCACTCCCGCGTCGAGCTGGGCTGGGCGCCGAAGCCCTGGATGCGGATGCCGCCGGCGGGGGAAACCGTGACAAGGGCGTAGGCATTGTTCTCCACGCCCGGCCCCTCGACCATGCCGCAGATCGTGAAGTAAGGGATGCCGCGGACCTTGCGGAAGCCGCCCTTGTGGTTGTGCCCGCTGAACACGGCGAGCACCTTGCCCGAGTCCTCGAGAATGCGGCGCACGTCGGCAGCGTTGCGCGGGCTGTGCACGTCGGCGCCGTCGAGCGGCTGATGGGTGAAGACGAGGGCCTTGCCGCCGGCCTTCTTCAGCTCGGCCTCGAGCCACGTGAGCTGGTCGGGCGGCACCCAGCTATCGGTCCACGCGAAGTTGCCTCGGGCATAGGGCACGAAGCCTTTGGCGTAGCAGGCGTCGAGCACGATGCAGCGGAAGGGCGCGGCGTCGAAGGCGTAGTGCGGGGCGGGCATGCCTGTGGCCTTGAGGAACTCGTCCTTGGTGAAGGCGTCGAGGTCGTGGTTCCCCAGCACGTGGTAGCGCGGGCCGTCGAATCGGCGGAAGAGGTCCTCGATGGTCTTCAGGTGGCGCATCTCGGTGTCGCGGTCGCGGCTCGTGCCGTCCACCATATCGCCCAGGCAGATGACAAAGGCTGGCTTCGCGCGCGCGAAGGCCTGGATGCACTCGGCCAGCTTGGCCGGCGAGTCGCGGTAGAAGCGCGAGCCCGCGGCCTCGCGCTCGCCGTGTTGCGGATCGGCGAAGACACCGAAGGTGAGCGCCTCGGGAACGGTCCCAGCCTCCACGGCAGCTGCCGCAAGGGCGCCGAGGGCGGCCGCTGCCCAGGTCCAGCCTCGCGCCTTCATCGTCTGACTCCCCCTCATGGGAACCGGATGCCGGGTTGCCTATGCCCATTAGAGCATTTGAGGGCGGCCGCCGCAAGAGGCGCGGTCCTTCGTTTGTGGGCGTGACGGTAGTGTCAAGGGGTTTGTGTACATTGGGTCTTGGCAGCGAGAGGGCATAGGAGTCCTCCGGGTTCATGCCGCGCCGCGGGCGGCCCCACGGGACTCGCGGCAGACTTTGCCAGCCCACCGTTGGTTGTGGTGGCGGAACAGGCCGTAGAGCATTCGCCCGAGGCTGGCGTTGTTCATGAAGAACCCGACGCTACGGGTCCGAGGCCGCAACTCGCGGAACCGTCGCTCGATGGCGTTGGTGGTCCGTAGCATTCGCCAGTGCTCCCGCGGGAAGGCAAGGGGCCATCCTTGATCGGCGGGCCGGATGCGCTATCATGATGGCACGAAGAGTACGGCCTGAAGGCCGCACTACGAACGGCACGGTTCGAAGGCCACGCTACAGACTGAGGGTGCCGGTTTGCCCTTGTGCAAGGCCGAGGCGATTGCGATTCGCCTTCAGGACTTCAGCGAGACGAGCCAGATCGCGTGGTTCTACACCCGCGAGTTCGGGCGCATCTCGGCCCTGGCCAAGGGCTCGAAACGCGAACGCAACAACTTCGAGGGCCGCCTCGATCTCCTCTGCCACAACGACATCGTCTTCGCCCGCAAGAGCCGCTCCACGTTGCACATCCTCACCGAGTGCAAGCTGCTCGATCGCTTCATGGGCCTGCGAGCCGGGGTTGACCGGCTCTACGCGGCGTTGTATGCTGTTGAACTGGTGCGCGAGATGACGCCGCCCGAGGAGAGCCAGCCGCCGCTCTTCGACCTGCTGCTCGAGACGCTCCGCGCGCTCAGCGGCGGCGAGGCGGTAGACGCGGCGCTGCTGCGTCTCGAGATGCGTCTGCTGGCGCTCACGGGCTACGCGCCAATGCTGCGAGTCTGCGTGGCGTGCCAGGGGGATGGCCTGCCGAAGGGCTCGATGGCCTACAGCTCGGCCCTTGGCGGCGTACTGTGCCGGGCCTGCAAGGGGCGCGACCCGAAGAGCGTGGGCGTGCCACGAACCGCGCTCGCCGCACTCGAGCGCCTGGCCGATGGCGAGGCCGCGGTCGATGCCGCCGCCCAACTCTCACATGGCATGCTCGTGGTGCTGCGAAAGCTGATGAAGGCCACGATCACACACCACTTGGGCCAGGAACCGAGGTTGATGCGATATGTGTGAGAGCCCTCGCCTCGCAGGGCAGAGACGCCCCGCCCACAGGCTGCCCGTATTGGCCGCGTGCGTGCTGCTTCTTGCCGGCTGCGGCGCCGAAAAGGCCACAGGGCCCGTGAAGATCACCTATTGGGAGAAGTGGACGAAGTTCGAGGGTCAGGCCTGCGCCGACATGGTGGCCGCCTTCAACCGCAAGTACCAGGGGCGCATCGAGGTCGAGCGCATCACCATCAGCCAGATCGAGCGCAAGCTGCTCGTCGCCATCGCCGGCGGCACGCCGCCCGACGTGGCGGGCTCCTACGCTTTCTGCGTGGCGCCCTATGCCGACCGCAACGCGCTCGAGCCGCTCAGCGACCGCCTCCAGGCCGCCGGCATGTCGCGCGACAATTACGTGCCCGTCTACTGGGACCTCTGCGAGCACCGCGGCCGCATGTGGGCGCTGCCCACCACCCCCGCCACCGTGGCGCTGCACTGGAACAAGCGCCTCTTCCGCGACGCCGGCCTCGACCCCGAGAAACCCCCGAAGACCATTGCCGAACTGGACGCTCTAGCCGAGAAGCTCACGAAGCGCGACGCCGATGGCAACCTCACCCAGGTCGGCTTCCTGCCCCAGGAGCCCGGCTGGTGGAACTGGTCCTGGCCCTTCTGGTTCGGCGGCAAGCTGTGGAACGGCCGCGACACGATCACCGCCGACGACCCCGCGAACGTGAAGGCGTTCGAGTGGATCCAATGCTACTCGAAGAAGTACGGCGTGGACGACATCCGCCGCTTCGCCAGCGGCTTCGGCAACTTCTCGTCGCCTCAGAACGCCTTCCTCTCGGGCAAGGTGGCCATGGAACTCCAGGGCGTGTGGATGCATAACTTCATCGACATGTACGCCCCGGGGATGGAATGGGGCGCCGCCGCCTTCCCCAGCGCCGTGGAGGGCCTCGACAACGTGAGCACGGCCGATGCCGACGTGATCGTCATCCCCAAAGGCTCGCGTCACCCCGAAGAGGCCTGGGAGTTCATCAAGTTCGTCAACTCCCAGGAGGGCATGGAAATCCTGTGCATGGGCCAGCGCAAGTTCTCGCCCCTGAGGAAGGTCAGCCCCGAGTTCTGGCAGAAGCACCCGCACCCGTATGTCAAACTCTTCCGCGACCTGGCCGAAAGCCCCAACGTCGTCTCGCTCGGCAAGACAGGGGTGTGGCGCGAGTACCACCGCGAGCTGAACAACGCGTTCGACAAGGTGCGCTTCCTCAGCGCCGAGCCGAAAGAGGCCCTCGCCGAAGTCCGCGAACGCATCCAGAACAGCCTCGACCGCGAACGCCGCCGCCTGCTGGTGCGCGGGGTGATCAAGGAATAGCGCAGAAGAGTGGGAGGAAGCCCTTTCTGACAGAAAGGGCTTCCTCCCCCAGTTCCCCTCTGTCCCAAAGACTCTCAAACTGCGCCGCGGCTGCCGGCTGCCACGCGGAGGTGGCAGCCGGCAGCCGCGGCGCAATGTGGGAGTTCTTGGAGAGGGGGCTGGGGGGAACCTTCTTGCCGAAGAAGGTTCCCCCCAAGATAGCTCACTTGGTTACGGGCGGGAGGAGTTTGAGTTTGATGTCTTTGAATTCGACGACCATGGGGCCGCCGGAGTGGATTTGGAGGGCGAAGATACCGCTCAGGGCGCCCTTCTTCTCGTCGCGGCCTTTCACCACGTCAATCGGATTGAGCTGGTTGTCCACCAAGTCAATCGTCTGCACGCCGTTGAGGAAGTGCTGGATGTGGTTGCCGCGGCACACGATGCGGTAGTGATTCCAGTCCTTCGCCTTGTAGTCCTTCGTCAGCTCCATCTTGTCGCCGAGCGAGGCCACGACTTCCTTCTTGCCGTCCTCGTGGATGACCATCTTCTCGCCGACGTTCACGAGCCAGCCGCGGCCGCCCTCGTGGTAGAGGAAGCCGACCTTGCCCTTGGCGTTCTCCACCTCGGCCTGGTAGCCGCGGACGACCCAGTTCCCGCAGTCCTGGCTGCGGTACTGGATGCCCGAATTGCCGTTCTGGATGCGGAACGACACTTTCATCTCGAAGTCCTTTAGGATGCCGTCCTTCACGGCGTCGTTGCCGCGCCAGATGCAGAACGTGTTGCGCTTGCACGGCTTCTCGGGCGTGGATTCGCCGCGGATGCAGCCATCCTTGGCTGACCAGAAGGTGGGGTCGCCATCCCAGCCCGTCAGGTCCGTGCCGTTGAAGATGGGCACGAAGCCCTCGTCGTCAGGCGCTTCGCCCGCCGCAAGAGGCAGGGCCAGGCCCGCCACGAACGCCAGCGCCAACATTGCTTGCCACCTCATGCCGCATCTCCTGAAAAGGGTGAGCCGATGGGCGACGGCCCTATCATATGCAGGGCGCCACGCGTGTTCAAGTGCCGCAGGCTTCGCGGTAGACCTTGAGGGTCTCGGCCGCTGTGCGGCTCCAGGGGAAGAGGCTGGCGCGCGCGAGGCCCCTGGCCCGCAGGGTGTCGCGGAGCGCCTCGTCGTCGAGCAGGCGCAGGGTGGCCTGGGCGATGGCCTCGACGTCCAGGGGGTCTACCAGCAGGGCCGCGTCGCCGGCCACCTCGGGCAGGCTCGAGCAGTTCGAGGTCACGGTGGGCGTGCCGCAGGCCATGGCCTCGAGCACGGGAATGCCGAAGCCCTCGTAGAGGGAGGGGAAGAGCACGGCCCTCGCCGCCGAGTAGAGGGCGGGCAGATCGCCGTCCGCCACGTGGCCGATGCGACGCACCTTGTCCGCCAGCCCGAGTTCCTCGATGGGCGCGAGTTCCGTCTCCCAGCCATAGCCGGGGCGGCCGACGAGCGCGAGCAACACGTCGCGCTGGCGGGCCACCTGGTGGAAGGCCTGAATGACGCGGCGGGTGTTCTTGCGCCGCGTGATGGCGCCCAGGCAGAGCACGAAGGGCCGGTCGAGCCCGAGCGCGCGGCAGACGGCGGCCTGCGCGTCGGGAGGCTGGGGCGCGAAGTCGGCTGACACGCCGAGCGGCACGACGGTGATTTTGGCGGCCTCGACGCCCAGGTGCCTCACGATGTCGCCGCGCGTGCTCTCGGAGATGGCGATGATGCGATCGGCCCGCTCGACGACGTGCCGGTATCGCCCGATCTTCATGCGGCGAAAGCGTTCGTCGGCATACGACTCGCTCACGAGCGCCGCCACATCGTGGCAGGTGACGACCTTGCGGGCCGACGTCCTGCGCGGCAGCCGCGTGTCGGGGCCGTGGAAAACGTCGAGGCTGCGCATGAAGAAGGGATTGAGCGGCTCGTGGATGATCTTCGTGCGGAAGTTGGGCTTCCCGATGCGCGGGAAGTTATGGCGATAGCGGAGCCTGGAGAGGCGGTAGCATATGGCGTACTGGTTTTCGGCGTCCAGGTCGGCCAGGCCGCGCAGCAGCCAGCGGATGTAGGTGCCGATGCCCGTCCAGCGCGTCTCGGCTGCGCCCGAAGCGTCTATGGCAATCCTCATCGCGGGACGGGTCCTTCTCTACGTGCCGGGGAGCGCCAGGCGCTCGTAGCGGTCGAGGAAACTCTCCAAGCTGAACTGCTCGCGCACGCGACAGAGCCCGGCGTCGCCCATGCCGCGCCGTTGGGCCTCGCTATTATACAGGGACGCCACGGCTTCCGCAATCGCCCGAGGGTCGAAGGGGTCCACGTGCAGCCCGGTTTCGCCGTGGACCACGCTCTCGAGCGGCCCGCCGTGGTCGGAGGCGACGACGGGCGTGCCGCAGGCCATCGCCTCGAGCGGCACCAGGCCGAACGGCTCGTCCACGGGCACGTAGACCAGCAACCGCGCCTCGCGGTAGACGCGCCGCAGCTCGGCGTCGGGCAGGAAGCCGAGGAACTCGACACGGCCGGCGAGCCCAAGCTCCCCGGCCCTGCGCTCGAGGAGCGGGCGTTCGGCCCCGTCGCCGACGATCTTCAGGCGCGCGCTGCTCAGCCTCCCCTCGCCCGCCAGGAGGCCGAACGCCTCGATCACGTTGTGCACATTCTTCTTCCGTGTCAGCGGCGACACCGCGCAGAAGCACTCGCCCCGCTCGCGGGCCGGGTCGCGCTCGTCCGGCAGAGGGATGCCCAGGGCGCAGACCTCAGCGGAGCGGCGGTACACGCGCTCGAAGGTGGCCTGGGAGAAGCGGCTGTTGACGAGCGCCAGGTCCACGGCGCGGAGGGCCGCCTGGTCCCAGGCGATGTCGCGCGCCCGCTTGCGCGCCCGGAGCGCAGCGCTGGCGCGCTCGCGCTCCACATCGCGCCGCAAGTGCTCGTTGTAGCGCGGGTCGCCCCCGCCGGCGACGAAGCTGACCAGGTTCCTGTCGGTCTCCTCCCAGTAGATTCTGCGGTTGGGCTCCTGGCAGTACCACACGACGCGCGGGAAGCTCCTGGTCGCGCCGCGGGCGCGGGCCACCCACAGGTTCGACGGCCAGTTGTGGCAGTTCAGCACGTCGCAGCCCGCCACAAGGTGCGCGAGCGAACGGCCGAACGAGTGCAGCGTGAGGCGCTTCGACCTCAGAAAGGCCAGCGGCGCGCGCAGAACCTCGACCTGAAAGCCGCGGACCTGCTCTTCAGGCCACAGTTCGGGCCGGTAGCTCGCCGTGAGCACGGTGACGCGGTGCCCGCGCCGCGCGAGGCCCCGGGCCAGCCAGATCACGACGTTCTCTGCCCCGCCCCGCACCGCCAGGTTCGGGTGGACCAATGCGATCTTCATGCGGCCTCGGTGAGTCGAAGACAGAGCACCCAGGGGCCTCACCAGTCCAGGGAGATTCTACGCAACACGTGGGAGCTGTCAAGGCGCCGAGAGCTTGCGCCAGGCCGCCATCGAGCGGGCCAGGTGCTCGCGCGCGTCGCCGCCGATACCGTAGCACATCAGCCCGATGGGGCCTGAGTAGCCAACAGCCCTCAGTTTGCCTAGAAGGTCGGCGAGGCCAAACTCCCCGCGGTCGAGCGGCTGGATCAGCTTGTCCCAGCCCGCCGCGCGGTCGGCGTGGTCGGCGCCGTTGAGCGTGACCACGAACAGGTGGGGCGCCGCCTGCTTGAGCAGCGCGTCGAGGCCCGACTCGTCGCCCATCTTGAGCCAGTGGCACAGGTTGAAGTGAATGCCCACGTTCTTCCGCTCGGCCTTCTTCGCCACGCGGACAGCATCCTCCACCCGTTCCAGCCAGTCGCCGGTGTGATGATAGAGGGCCACGCGCAGGCCGGAGGCAGCGGCCAGATCGGCGATCTCCCGAACCACTTCGACCGCGTGCGGGTCATTGGCCTCGGTGGACGGCGGACAGCCCTGGAGGAGGAGGCCCAGGATCGTGTCGCGCCCCTTGAGCAGCTTGACGACTTCCTTGAGCTTCGGGTCGTAGGGCGCCTTGCCGGGCTCGACGCTGACCTGGATGTAGACCTCGAAGAGCTTCAGCCCGGCGGCGTCGAGGGTCTTCAGGCGTTCGGCCACGCCGCCCAGCCACAGGTGCGCGCAGCCGTCGAAGCCCAGTTCCTTCAGCATCGCCGCCTGCTCTTCGAGTGACCGCTTCTTCGCGTCGTGCGTGTCCACGCACAGAGCGAAGAAGGGATAGGCAGAGCCCTTCGCGGGCGGCTCGGCGGCTCCCGCGGCAGCCAGGCAGCAAACACCAGCCCACGCAGCCATGAAGCTTCGCATGCACGTGCCTCCACAAGAACCTAGTATAATGAGCAACGTGGGGCATCGTAGGCGAGCCGTCGCTGAGAGTCAAGCGGCGTGAACCAGGCGGGGAGCGGATCGCTGGTCAGCGCTTGGCGCCGAGGAGCCGCTGGAGGCGCTCGGGACGCCAGTCGGGCGGCACGGCATCGGGGTAGTGCAGGAACTGGTTGTGGGGGATCGGGGTGCCCTGGGCCGCGGCGCTCTGGTAGATGGCCTCGACCTCGCCCAGCCAGTCGAGGGCGTGAGCAGCGTCGTAGGGGTACGCCTCGCGCTGGACGAGGCAGCGGATGAAGCGCTCCAGCTCCACCGCAAAGGCATTGCGCGGCTGGAGGTCAGGGTACTGCCAGTGGCTCCGCCAGTCCACCTGGCGGCCTTCGAGGATGTCGCGCCAGCGGAGGGCGGGGGCGCTCTCCTTCCACTGCACCTTCAGGCCGTTGAGGCCGAAGACGAGCGTGCCCAGCTCGCCCTCGATGGCGATCTCGAGCGGGCCGAACTCCGAGTTCACCCGCCGACACCAGGTCCACACCGAGTTGTTGACCACCCCGGAGGTGTGCTCGCGGCGGATGGCCGCGTAGTCCTCGACGTCGCAGCGGATGATTTCGCCGGTGTCGGCCGAGACACGCTCGGGCACGAGCAGGCGGGCAACCGCTGATAGGCGCTCGGTGGCGCCGAATAGCGCGGCGGAGATATAGGCCTCGTGGCACATGTCGAGAATGATCCCGCCGCCCGCATCCGCGAGACGCCAGTTGAAGTCGGGGCGCTGGCCGCGGAAGGCGGGGTTGTCGCTCCTGCCGTCGCCCACCTCGTAGCCGAAGAGCATCTGGCACGAAGTGGGGCGGATGAGGGGCAGCGTGGCCAGGGCCTTGCGGAAGCCGGGCGTCTGGAGCATGTCGTGCACCACCCCGCTGGCGAAATGCCGCCGCTCCAGCGCGGCCACCAGGTCGCGGCCCTGGCTGTAATCGGCCGCGATGGGCTTCTCGCAGAACACGCCCGTCGTCGCGGGGTCCAGTTCGTCCAGCGCCGCGAGCAGAATGCCGTGGCGCGCGCCAGTGGCTACCGCGTTGTGGTAGACCTGGAGGCAGGGGTTGAGCTTCCGGGCGCGCTCGAAGGCCTCGGGCAGCGAGGTGTGCCAGGCCTCGAGGCCGGTGGCGCGGGCGTACTCAGCCAGGCGGGCCTCGTCGCGTCCCAGGCCGATGGGCACGGGCATCACCGTGTCGTCGGCCACCGAAACCCCGCCGCGCACGATGATGTCCCTGAGCGCCCGGTGAGCCACATCGCCCATCCGCCCGGTCACGCCGTGCAGGATCACGCCAGCCATCATTTCGGCCACGGGCTTTGCCTCCTGTACTTCCCTCTTTCAGCATCGCGCGAGGCACGGGCGGAGTCAAGCATCTTGTATCCGCTGCCGCCCGGCGCTATACTGCCGCCGCAGCCCACAGGGGAAAGGAGCCCGCCCGCATGGTCAAGCTCATCCGCTACGCCGGCAACCCGATTCTGAAGGCCAACCCCGCCAATGCGTGGGAGGCCCACTCTGTTTTTAACGCCGCTGCCGTGCTGAAGGACGGCAAGGTTTATCTCTTCTACCGCGCATGCGACGCCGCGTTCGGCGCGGCCTACGTTTCCAGCATCGGGCTGGCCACGAGCGACGACGGCTTCCGCTTCACGCGCGTGCCCGGATGGGTGTATCAGGGCCAGGGCCCCAGCGAGTCCCGCGGCGTGGAGGACCCGCGCATCACGCTCGTGGAGGGCAAGTACCGCATGCTCTACACGGCCTACGACGGGCGGCATCCCCGCGTGGCGATGGCCGAGTCCGACGACCTGCTCCACTGGAGGCGCCACGGCATCCTCCTGCCCCACCTGGACAACAAGGACTCCGCCATCTTCCCGGGGAAGATCGGCGGCCGCTACTGCATGATTCACCGCGAGCCGCCGAACATGTGGCTCGCCTGGAGCGACGACTGTTATCACTGGGGCGAGTTCGAGATTCTGGCCAGGCCGCGGCCCGGCACCTGGGAACACTCGAAGATCGGCCTCTCCGGCCCGCCGATGCGCATCCCCGAGGGCTGGCTCGTCGTCTACCACGGCGTGGACGCAAGGAGCGTCTACCGCCAGAGCCTGATGCTGCTGGATGCCGAGAACCCGCGGAAGATCCTCCGGCAGCACCTCGAGCCCATCATCGAGCCACAGGCCGACTACGAGCTTCACGGCGACGTGAAGAACGTCATCTTCTCCTGCGGCCAGGTGGTCAAGGACGACACCTTCTTCCTCTATTACGGCGGCGCCGACACCGTCATGGCCGTGGCCACCTGCCCGATGGCCGACATTCGCGCCTGGGCGCAGGGCAGAGATTCAGGACAATAGCAGCGATGGAAGAGCGCACAGTCACCCCTGCACTCGCCGAAGCAAGAATGCATGAGGCATTCAGGGCCATCCGTAACCGTCTGCGCAGACACCGCCCCGCTGATGTCGTCGACACGTGTATCTCGATCCTCCGGTCGCCACAGACGCCACAGAGGATGGCAGCGCACCCCCCTTGGTTTCTCATTCGCTTGATCGAATGGACCTTCGAGCATGGGGACTTCTCCCGGGCGGAGTACCATGCGTTTGGCAACAAGGATCTCAACTATCTAGTGCGGCTCATGATGAAGATGAACGAGGCCGGGGATGCCGCGCTTACCCAGGCAAGCGCGCCGCAACTCATCAAGAACATGGCCCATGAGCAATTCCCATGGCGCGATCCGCAGCCCGCGCCCAAAGCCATGGCGAGGAACATGGTCCTCTTCCTAGAACTCAACACGGGACCACGGATCGCCGAGAGATTCCAGTGTCTCGCGGGAATCCCTCTCGAGGTGTTCCTGGACCTCTCCTGGCTTCTTTGGTGTCACTTCTTCCCGCCCAACCAGAGATCCCCTGACTATGTGGGCGCATGGAGTTTTGGGCACCCTGTCGATCAGGTGCGAGGCTCGGTCAAAGGGTTTCTGGATCTTCTCTCGCTGCCGGAACAGCAAGCTGGGCCATTCCTACATGCGCTGCCCAAGGAACCGGACACCTGGTATTACCGGCTTCATAAGGAGCCACGCCTGAAGAGGAAGCCACTGCTCCGCCGCGGTAGCCGCTATTATCAATACAGCAGGACGCTGCTGGCACGCGCGCTGGAGCATTTCGCGTACGATATCCTGCGTGAGGATGATCCGTGTGAACTCATGGCGCCGTTCCGCACGGCCTTTGAGCAGTATGTCGGCATCGGCGTGGATGGTATCGGCGACCCACACATCTGCGAACCTGACCTCCGCGCGCACTTGCCAACCGGCAGCAAGGTCGTGGACTACCTTGTGGTTTCCGGAGACGTCAATGTGCTCATCGATGCCAAGTGCGTTGAAATGCATCGTCTGGGCAGGATATCGACTCTTGCTGACAAGATCGAGGGCAAGCTCAAGAGCTCTGTGATCAGTGGGATCGAGCAAGGAAATGCTGTCGCCGGAGGCCTGAGCGGACGACCCCAAGTCGGGGATCTACAGCTTGCAAAGGGGCCATGGCATCTCATTGTGGTGACATACAAGAATCTGTATATCGGACAAGGGCCGTATCTTCGCCACATCATCGGGAGCGATGGGGTTGCCAACCTTGCCCGGAAGCTGGGCGACCCACCGCCGATACCGTACGAGAACGTGCATTTCCTGTCAGTTGATGAGTTCGACAGTCTGGTCTGCACGGCACAGCAGGGAGTCTCGCTTGCAGCAATCCTCAAGGCCGCGGCTCAGGCATACCAGCAGTCTGACGTATGGGTCTTCGAGCAGGTTCTAAATCGGTATAAGGTGGACCGACCCCTTGCCCGGCATGTCGAGAAGGCGCTGCTGCGTCATGGTCGAAGGATAGGTCAGCTTCTCGCCAGGTAGAGAACCAGTGGAAGAAACGAGGCCGCCCCGGCCCAGTCCCGAAGGGACGATAGGATTTTGCCGGCGGCGTAAGCCGCCGGAGCGCCCAGGCCAGGGAAACCCCAGCCCCGAAGGGGCGGCAGAGGCCTCATCCCCACACAAACCGTTCGTCATACGGGATGCCGTGCTTGTTCAGCAGGGCGATGAACTCCTGCTTGAAATCGGCTCTGCGGTGATGCTCTTCTTGCCCGCGAATGTAGTCCAGCACCCTGGGCATCACGGAGGCCGAAACGCTGAACGCTGCATAGCCCTCCTGCCAGGCGAAGGGGGCGAGAGCGGGGAAGGTCTCGTGAATCCACTTTGACGAGTTGGCCTTGATCACCCGCACCAAGTCGGCCACCGCCAGGGTTGGGGTGCCCTGAAGCGCGATGTGGAGATGGTCCGCGGCGCCATCAGCGGCGAGCATCTGCCCCCCGACCTCGCGGACGATGCCGCCAATGTAAGGCGAGACGCGGGCGAGGTGGTCAGGCTTCAGGTAGGGCACGCGCTCCTTGGTGGCAAAGTCGAGGTGGTAGAGGAGGTTGGTGTAGGGCATTCGGAGCTCCTTTCGCCCCGTCGGGGCTCTGTCTCCTCCTGCTTGTCTTCCGGCGGCTTACGCCGCCGGCAAGACCCTGTCGTCCCTTTGGGACTGGGCTTCCCGCTGCTCCCTTTCCCGGCGGCTTACGCCGCCGGCAAAATCCTGTCGTCCCTTTGGGACTGGGCCCAGCGCGCTTCCGGGTCACGCCTCACGCGTCTTCACTTGGCAGCGCGGGTCTTGTAGAGGCTGTAGCCTACCTCGCGCAGCGCCTCCCTTGTCTCGGGGTACGGCGTGTCGCAGCCGTCGAGGAGGCCGATCTGGTAATTCTCCTCGTCGAGGGCGCGGCCGGTGGTCGGCTCGTCGGTGTACTTGAACCAGTGGGTGCCGACGAACTGCGGGTGGCGCAGGGCGCCTTCGACATACTCCCTGTACGCCTTTGCCCGCTCGGCCTGGTCCTTGACGGGCACCAGGCCGGTGTGGAACATGCCGCGGTCAAGCGCGCCGAAGTGGAATTCGCCGACGATGAGCGGCACGTCGGCCCCGCCGGGGACGCGCACGTTGGCGATCGAGCGGCGGTAGAGGTTATAGCTCACCACGTCGCAGAACTTCACGGCGGCGGCCACGGCGCGATCGTTCACCCAGGCGAAGCGGCAGCCGAGATAAAGCTGATGGGGGGCGACTTCCTTGACGGCCTCGCGGATGACACGGAAGTAGGTCTCGGCGGTCTTCGTGTAGAAGGCCGCCAAGTCGTCGCGGGCCTTGGCCTTGTCGGGCGCGTCGCGATGCTCGAGCAACGCCTCCCACGAGGCGTGGCTCGTGCCCCACGTGGCGTTGAGCTTGGCAATGTCGCCGTGCTTCGCCTTCAGGTCGTCGAGGAAGACCTTCTTGCCTGCCTCGTCGGGCGGCGACTGGAGTGCGGCGACGGCGAGCGAGGTGTCGTCGCCCCAGGCGATCTCGTTGTCCACGAAGAAGCCGATGCACCACGGGTCGCCCGCGGCCTTGCCGGCCTGTGCGGCCATGGCCTTGCGCACTTCATCGCGGAAGCTCGGGTCGAAGACGTCGCGGAACTTGCCCCAGTAGCCCTGGCTCCCCTCAAGCAGCTTGCCGCCGAAATGCACCGTGGCCGTGTACGGCGTCCGCCTCATCAGGTAGACGGCGGGGTCCGACCAGTTGGCGATGGTGTTCATGCCCCAACTGCGCAGGCGGCGGTGGGCCATTTCGGCGACCTTCGCCTGCCAGTCGCCGCCGTACTTCCGCTTGCAGTTTGCCAGCAGGAAGCTGAAGCAGTCCACGCTCCGCCCCGCGTAGTGGCCGTGGAGAGCGCGGCCGGTGGAGAGGAACTCCTTGAACTCGGCCTTGTCGCCGGGGAAGTCCTGGAACCAGCTCTGTCGCTCGTTGATGGGCGTCGAGTCGTTCTCGCGCACGCAGTCGGTGCCGTGCGACCAGAAGAGCTTGCCCTCGGGGTCCACGAGCCACCACTTGCCGTTGAGTTTCTCGGCGCGGAAGAAGCCTGTGGCCTTGAGGGCCGGGCCGTCTTTCCAGCCGCCATATTGGTTCCAATCGGCGGGGCCGGGCTTCGCGGCCAGGTCCTTCAACTCGGCGTCGAGGTGCGTCTTCAGGTCGTCGAGCGAATGAGTCTTGCCGGGCCAGTCCTTGTGAAGGTACTGGCCGAAGGCGTCAATGAAGGGGAAGAAGGCTTTCACCTTGTCGGGGTCCACGGGGGGCGAGGTGTAGCTGCCGCCGACGCGGATGTTGTCGATCTCGAAGGCGTGGTCTTCCTTTGGCCTCGGCACAAAGACGATGAGCTGGGTGACGTTGGCCGGGTCAATCGAGCGTTCGGGGTCGCCCGCCCCGTTGGGATAGCCGCGCATGCCGAAGAGCTTCGCTCGCACCGCGCTGGCCGGCTTGCGCACGAACGGGACCTCGAGCGTGCCGCTTTCGCCGGGCTTGAGGCCGAGCCGTCCCGTGAGGCAGTTGCGGATGCCGTCTGCACCGGGGTTGTCCACGCGGCAGCACAGGGTGGCCTCGTTCGTGCCCACGTTCTTCACATCGAGCGCGAGCCATTCGAACGGCGAGAGGTCCCACTTGCCTCCCGGCGCCTTGAGGGTGATTCCGGGCCACTCGAGGCGATGGCCGCTGGCGATGCGCAAGGCAGAGCCAGCCTCCTGGCTGACGAGTTCGATCTTCACGTCGCTGACCGGCACGGCGGCGGGATCGAAGGCCTTGTCGAAGTCGAAGAGCACCCGCTCGCCGGCGGCCGACGCCGAGCAGGCGAGCAATGCGACGACCGACGCGGCACACAGCCACCAGGGGATTCCGACGGTCATGCGAATGTCCTCCTGCGCCTTGCCCTCCCCGCGTCGGTTATACACGAGCGGCGGCCGAAAGCCAAGTCGCCTTGACTTCCGGCCCGCCGGGGAGTAGAATCTGCCTCGAACGATTCAGGAGTATCGGCCATGCCGTGCGGCGTCCAGGGTTACATCAAGGAGAATCAGGCTCTGGGCCTACGCCGACTTGCACAAGTCGTTGGCGTGCGCGCGCCGCGCGGGTCCTAGGGTCGTCGCAATATCGAGTGCAATTCACACGCCCCAAAGCCCTCGCGGCCTTGGGGCGTTTTCATTCTCCCCCCTCCCGAAGGTTCCAATGCCTTCGGGAGGGTAACTGAAGGGACGAGCAACCCATGGCTGACCGAGTGATCCTCTTCGACACGACGCTCCGCGACGGCGAGCAATCGCCGGGCGCGAGCATGAACACGGCCGAGAAGATCGAGATCGCCCGCGCCCTGGCGGCGATGAAGGTGGACGTGATCGAGGCGGGCTTCCCGATCGCGTCGCCGGGCGACTTCGAGGCGGTGAGCCGCGTGGCGGCCGAGGTCAAGGGCGTGACCGTGGCCGGCCTGGCCCGCGCGCTCGAGAAGGACATCGTGCGCGCCCACGAGGCCGTCAAGGGCGCTGAGCGTCCGCGCATCCACGTGTTCCTCGCCACCTCCAAGATCCACATGGAGCACAAGCTCAAGAAGGCCAAGGAGGAGATCGTCCGCCTCGCGGTCGAGGGGGTGAAGCTCGCGCGGGACTTCGTGGGCGACGTGGAGTTCTCGCCCGAGGATGCCTCGCGAACCGAGCCCGACTTCCTCTGCCAGGTGGTCGAGGCCGTGATCGCCGCGGGCGCAACCACGGTGAACATCCCCGACACCGTGGGCTACGCCGAGCCCGAGCAGTTCGGAGCACTCATCGCCACGCTCCGCAACCGCGTGCCGAACATTGACCAAGCGGTCATCAGCGTCCACTGCCACAACGACCTCGGCCTCGCGGTGGCCAATTCGCTGGCCGCGGTGAAGGCGGGGGCTCGGCAGGTCGAGTGCACTATCAACGGCCTCGGCGAACGCGCGGGCAACGCCGCCCTCGAAGAGATCGTGATGAACCTCAAGACGCGCCGCGACTACTTCGGCGTAGACACAGGGATCGTCACCCAGCGCCTCGTGCCCGCGAGCAAGCTCGTGGCCAGTCTCACCGGCATCTTCGTCCAGCGCAACAAGGCCATTGTGGGCCTCAACGCCTTCGCCCACGAGGCCGGCATCCACCAGCACGGCGTCCTTGCCGAGCGCTCAACCTATGAGATCATGCGCCCCGAGGACGTGGGCCTCCAGAAGAGCGACCTCGTGATCGGCAAGCACTCGGGCCACCACGCCATCGGCGACCGCGCGCGCGACCTCGGCTATGAGCTCACCGAAGAGCAGCTCGCCCAGGTGGTCACCGAAGTCAAGGCCCTCGCCGACAAGAAGAAACAGATCTTCGACGACGACCTCCGCACGATCATCGAGGGCATCGCCGCCGAGGCCAAGGGGCTCTTCAGGCTGGTGCGTTTCCAGATCACCAGCGGCACCGGCAGCATCGCCACAGCCGCCGTGGAGCTCCAGCGCGACGACGAGGAGCCGGCCCAGGACGCCGCAACCGGCGACGGCCCCGTGGACGCCGTCTACAAGACCATTGACCGCATCACCGGGATCACCGGCCGGCTGCTCGACTACCAGATCCGAGCCGTCACCAGCGGCAAGGACGCGCTGGGCGAGGCCTCGCTGCTCTTCGAGTCGAACGGGCTGCGCGTGTCGGGCCGCGCCGCCTCGACCGATATCCTCGAGGCCAGCGCCTTGGCCTACATCGTAGCCGTGAACAAAGTCGCCGCGCTCCTCAACCAGCGGAAGAGGGCCAACGGCGTGCCCGCGGCGGATGAGCACCCGTGAGTAAGACCCTGCTGTGCGTTTCACTGACCACGGAGACCACCGAGGAGACTCTCGCGTCGCTGCACGCGCCCACCCGCGCGTTCGACGTCGCCGAACTCCGGCTCGACTACACCCGCGAGCCGGACGTTCGGCGGCTCCTCGACGGCCGCCCCTGCCCCGTCATCGCCACGTGCCGCCCGGCCCGCGAGGGCGGCCGCTGGACGGGCGACGAGGGGCGGCGGATCGCGCTCCTCGAAGAGGCCGATCGCCTGGGCGCCGACTTCGTGGATGTGGAGATGGAGGCCCTGCCCCGTTTCCGGCGGCAGGGCAAGGCGCGCCTCATCGTCTCCTACCACAACTTCGAGGAGACGCCGGCTGACATCGCGGCCATCGCCAGCCGCATCGAGCACACCGACGCCGACATTGTGAAGATCGCCACGCATGCGAGATCGCTGCGCGACAACCTGGCGATCTTCCGCCTGCTGCGCGCCGCCCGCAAGCCCACCATCGCCGTCACGATGGGCGAGCACGGCCACGTGAGCCGCGTGCTCGGCCCCAAGTTCGGCGCCTTCCTGGTCTTCGCCTCGCTGGGGGCAGGCCGCGAGGCCGCGCCCGGCCAGGTTCCCGTGGCTGACCTCCTCGGCCTGTACGGCTTCCGCCGCATCGGGCCGGCCACGCGGGTCTACGGCGTCATCGCCAACCCCGTCGCCCACTCGATGAGCCCGGCCATCCACAACGCCGCGTTCCAGCACCGCGGACTCGACGCCGTCTACCTGCCGTTCCGCGTGGACTCTCCCGCCGACTTCATCCCCGCTTACCGCGAGCTGCCCGTCGAGGGCTGCAGCGTCACCATCCCGCACAAGGAGGCGGTTATTCCCTTACTCGACGAGGTGCAGCCGCTGGCGCGCCGCATCGGCGCCGTGAACACCATCGTGCTGCGGGAGGAGCGGCTGTGTGGCTCGAACACCGACTGGTCGGCCGCCGTGAAGGCCGTCGAGAGCGGCCTGCGGGAGGGCGAGTCGCTGGAGGGGAGAACCGTGCTGCTCCTGGGCGCGGGCGGCGCGGCGCGCGCCATGGCCTTCGGCCTGGCCGAGCGCGGCGCCCGCGTGATCATCACCAACCGCACCCACGAGCGCGCCGTCCGACTTGCCGCCGAAGTGGGCTGTGAGGCCGCGGCGCTCGACGCCGTCGGCTCCGTTGCCTACGACATCCTCGTCAACGGCACGTCGCTCGGCATGCACCCGAAGGTGGACGCCACGCCCCTCGACGCCGCTCTGCTGCGGCCCGACGCGCTCGTCTTCGAAAGCGTCTATAACCCGCTCGAGACCCGTCTCTTGCGCGAGGCCCGCGCCGCCGGCTGCCGCACCGTGGACGGCCTGGAGATGTTCGTCAACCAGGCCGTCGAGCAATTCGAGCTGTGGACCGGCCTTCCCGCCCCACGCACGGTCATGTATTCCGTCGTCGCTTCCCGCCTCCGCCGCTGAGGGGGGAACCCTTGGAGCCTGTCCAAGAGCCGTTTCTCGCAAGGAGGCCTGAACGGCTCCGGGCAGTGCCAATGAACACCGAGCGGGGCTTGTCCATTATGCGTTGTGCCCTCCGGCACGGCTCAGGGTGCGGCAGAAGCACCGGCAGGTGCAGGCGGGCACGGTCCGAACCCCGGCTGCGCCTGTGCCGCCCGCTCTTTGTCGTTCGGGGCTGCCGCCACGTCCAGCGGTGGGCGCAGGTTCAGCTCTCGGCGGGTGCGGGGGCGCCGGGGAGGGGCTCAGCGCGGCGGTCCTCGGCGCGCTGGAAGGCGGGGACGACTTTGTTGGCGAAGAAGGTTTCAAAGATGGCGATGAACAGGACGATGTAGAGGACGATGTTCCGCAGGGGAATGCCCTGGCGGATGGCGTCTACGGCGGCCTTGACGAGGTCGGCAGAGGTCTTGTCGGGCGGGCCGATGTAGTGGAGGGCGTGGCCCTCAAAGAGGCCGCGAAGGTCGGCCTCACTGATGCGGGCGAGGTCGGATTCCTGGGGGTCGGGGTTGACGATGAAGGCGCGCTCGGCCTCGGCCTTGGCGTCGGAGGGCTCCTTCTCGGTGGCGCGGGTGGGGTCGAGGACGAGGTAGACGTAGGCGCCGCGCTTGTCGGTCTGGGCGTAGGTGGCGCGGGTGAGGCCGCTGGCGGGCTCGGGCTTGGCCTGGAGGTCGGCGATCTCGCCGGCGGGGTCGCGCACCTGGATGCCGACAGGGCGCAGAATGTCGCGCAGGGTGATGGTGACGGGGGCGCCAACGGTGTGGGTGCCCTCCACGTCCTCGCGCTCGGTGAGGTGGTAGACGAGGCGGTGCAGGAGGGGCAGGAAGAAGCGGCTGGCGGCGAGGTTGGACCAGTCGGGGTCGGTGCAGGTGGAGAAGAGCACGACGCGGCCCTCGTGGAAGCGGTTCTCGAGGAGGAAGGCGTTGCCGTCGCTGAGTCCGATGAGGATGCGCGTGGGGGCATTCTGGGGCACGGTGACGGGGGCGGCGTTGTAGACCTTGACGGTCTGGGCGAGGCGGTAGCCTCGGAAGACGAGGAGAGCGGGGTGGCGGTCGTCGAGGTTGACGAGGGTCTCGAACTTCTTGCGGTCGAGGATGCCTTGCCTGGGCTCGCCGATCTCGATGGGCATGAGGGCGTTGGCGGGCTCGGGGTCGTTGAGGAGGTCGCTGAGGCTCCTGGGGCGCAGGTTGGGGCCGCAGAAGATCACGAGGCGCCCGCCGCGGCGGACGAACTGGCGGAGGACGGCGATCTGGCTGCGCTGGAGCGCGCCGGGGTCCACGAGGACGACGATGCGGGTCTTCTGGAGCAGCTCGTGGGTGAGCTTGTCCAATTCGGTGATCGCGGCCTGCACGAGGGAGCGGGGCTTGCCCGGGTCGTCGCCAAAGGGGTCGAGGGCCTTGGCCACGTAGAAGGTCGGGTCGAGCTGGAGCATGGCCGGCACGGCGTCGCGCACGACGAGGGCGGGGATGTGGTCCTGGATCTCGATGCAGAAGTCGCGGCGGTTGTCGAGGGCGAGCGAGTCGTCGTCTATCTGCACCCAGCCGCTGTGGACGCCTGGCTCGGTGAATGTGTGGGTGAAGGACGCGGTGATGGTGAGGTCGGGGGGAATCTCGAGCTGCTGGTTGGCCTGCTTGGCCTGGTCCACGTAGAAGGTGGCGTTGACGGTGGCCCTGGCGGCCGTGTAGTTGCGGATCTTGGCTTGGACGGTGATGGGCCGGCCGCGGACACGTGCGCCGCCGTGGACGGTGAGGTCGGTGACGGCGACGTTGCGGTAGTCGGTGCGGCCCACGTCCACCACGAGGAGGGCGGGGCGGGGGTTCTTGTGCTTCTCCTCGAGCGGGCGGGGCTGGGGCCAGGCGTTGCGCTGGAGGTCGGTGAGGACGTAGATCTCCATCGTCGGGGCCTTGTTCCCCTCCTCGGCCAGGAGGTCGTAGGCGCGCTGGACGGCGGCCGTCAGGTCGGCTCTTCCCTGCGAGAGCGGGGCCTTGAGGATGTCGCGCTGGAGCGCCGCGCGGTCGGGCGTGAGGAACGGCTTGGGATGGCCGTGGGGCGGGAACGAGAGGAGCACGGCGGCCTGGCTGCCCCGGGTGGGCAGGCACTTCTCGAGGATGCCGGCGGCCAGTTCCTTGGCCACCGCGAAGCGGGCCTTGCGCTCGTGCTCCGTGCCCATCGAGTACGAGTTGTCGAGCAGCAGGACCGCGTGGATGTCGTTGCCCGCGCCCCACAGGCGTGAGCCGAGGAACGGCTGGGCCAGCGCGAAGGCGAGCAGCACGAAAAGCAGCACGCGCAGGAGGAGGAGGAAAAGGTCCTGGATCCTCTGGCGCCGCGAGGTGCGCTCGTTCGACGCCTTGAGAAACCGCAGCGTGGGGAAGAGCACCTTGGGGGCGCGCCGGCGGTGAATCATGTGGATGATGATCGGGATGCCGCCCGAGGCCGCGCCCAGGAGGTAGAACCACTCGATGAAGCCCATCAGAACAGCCTCTTCCGCTTGGCCAGGTACGCGAAGAGCATGAAGTCGTAGGGCACCGACGTGTCGGTCTGCACGTACTCGATCCGGCTCATCGAGCAGTCGCGCCGGTAGTTGTCAATGAACGCCTGCACTTGCTTGCGGTACTCCTCGCGCACATAGCGCGGGTCCACCTGAAGCTCTTCGTTCGTCTCCATGTCCACGAAGTCCGAGAGCTTGCGGAACGGGAAGTCCAGCTCCCACTTGTCGAAGATATGGAACAGGATCACCTCGTGCTTCTTGTAGCGGAAGTGGCGCAGGCCGCGCACCACCTCTTTCGGGTCGTCGTAGAGGTCCGACAGGATGATCAGCAACCCGCGGCGGCGGATGAACTCGGCCAGGTCGTGGAACGTCTTCGACACGTTCGTCGTCACCCCGGCGTCCATCTTCAGCGTTTCGAGATGGCGCAGCACCAGGCTCAGATGGGTGCTCGTCGCGCGGGCGGGGATGTAGTGTCTGATCTCGCGGTCGAAGCACACCAGCCCTACTGAGTCCTGCTGGCGGATCATCAGGTAGCTCAGGCACGCCGCCAGGTAGCAGGCGTACTCCAGCTTCGTCAGCCCGTGCTCGTCGCTCTTGTACGCCATCGAGCTGGACGTGTCGATCAGGATGTGCGCCTTGAGGTTCGTCTCCTCCTCGTACTGCTTCACATAGAAGCGGTCCGTGCGGCCGAACACCTGCCAGTCCACGTCCTTGATGTTGTCGCCGGGCATGTACTCGCGGTGCTCGGCGAACTCCACGCTGAAGCCTCGGAACGGGCTGCGGTGGAGGCCCGAGATGAAGCCCTCCACCACCGCGCGGGCGACGAGGTTCATCTTCGCCACCTTCGCCAGGGCCTCGGGCTGGATGTAGCGGTAGCCTTTGCGTGGAGCGGCCATGGGCTTCCCCGCCCTCCCACTCGGGGCCATTCTAGCAGCCCGCTGCCGGGGGAGTCAAATAGCTCGGCGCGGCGGGAAACCCGTGGACGGGGTGGGCGTGGTGGACGGGTTGCCTGAAGGGCCTTCCCAGCCTCACCCCGGGGAGCCGTGTGCACCTGGAACCGCTTGCCCTGTGCCGGAATCGTGAACTGCTGGGGGTCGTCGAGGTCGCGCTCGAGACGCTCCCATTCGACCCTCCAGCCGCGGGCCTCGAGCCTGTCGCAGAGGCGCCGCAGGGGCATCAGGGCCGGGAAGCTCGAGAAGACGTGGCCGCGTGGCCAGGACGCTCTCGGCACATTACTCCTCCGGCCGCGAATCAGTTTGCGGTCGCCAAAGGCAGGCTTACAGGACCAGGGCCTCGGGTGTAGCCGCAAGCGTCCCGCTTGCGGTGGTTCTCGACAAGCGGGACGTTTGCCGCCAAGTCCCGAAAGGCCAACTGATTCGCGGCCGGAGGAGTAAGTATCTACGAGCCAGAACTATACGACGCCTGCTGCTCACGTCTGAGCTCGGTGGGTCGGGTGCCTGTGCTGCACCGTCCGCCGGGGAGAGGGGGCGCGTGCGTGCAAGGATGCCAATCCCTGTGTCGCGCAGTTGGCATCCTTGGGTTGCGGGGGACGCGGGTCACTTCTTGCCGAGGAAGGCCTTGAGCTTGCCGAGGAGGCTGTCGGGCTTGGCCCTGGCCGGCTCGGCCTGGGCCTCGTGGGTCTCCTTGAGCTCCACGTAGCCGAAGGTGAAGTCGGCAACGGCTTTGATCCCCTCGACGCGCGGGTCGTCGGCGAAATCCTTGAGTTGCTGGGGGGTCATCTTGTCGAGTTCGGCGGGGTGGACGTTGTGGAACCGGAGGACGCAGATGCGGTCGCCCTCGTGGAGGGGGTGGCGGCCCTTGATGCGGCGGAAGTTGACGTAGGTGCCGCGGGCCGACACGTCTTCGACGTAGTACGACTGGGTGCCCGGGCGCCAGGCGATGCGGGCGTGGTGGCGCGAGACGACGTTGTTGTCCACGTGGATGTTCGCGTCGGGGGAGCGGCCGAGGATGTTCTCGCGGCGCAGGACGATGTAGCGGGTGCGGTCAATGTTGTCGTGGACCTGTGCGACTTTGGGCATCCGTGGCGCCTCCTTTGTGTCACGGCCTGCTGGGCGAAGCGGGCTTCCGCGCCGCACGTTCGATCGCCAGGAGCTCGAGACGGTGATGCCAGGCGGGGAGCTCGGCCTGGCTGCCGCGTCGGTTGCTGAGGGCCTCGCTGAAGGTGCCTTCGACGCACTCGACCACCCGGCGCCTCAAGTCAAGGGTCACGACGAGTCGCCCGGTGGCGGTCGCTCGGTCGAGATCGGCCGCGGGGTCGGCGGCTGGGCGCACGTGGCGGATGTCCAGGCTCAGGCGCGCCTTGCCGCTGCGGGCGCTCTCGAAGGCCATGCGGTCAACGCTCGGCCGGGCGGGGTCCACCGGCGGAGCGGGGCGCCAGGCCTGCCCGGGCCGCCGCAGAAGGGGCAGGGCCGGGCCGTGGAGGAACTGGACGAGCCAGGCCAACTGGGCGAATTCGGGGGGCATGCCCTCGGGCGGCGTGTCCACCGCGGCGAGGCCGAAGTAGGCGGTGCTCAGGACGCGGAGGCGGGCTCCGACGAAGCTGGCGCCGCCCTCGACTGGGCGGCCGGAGATTGCGGCGACGCCGACGGTGCCCTCGACCACGTGGCCGGGGCGGACAGCGGAGACCACGTAGTCGAGGTCCACGCAGGCGAAGGCGCGTCCCGGCTGGCCGCCGTCGGTCGAGTAGCGGTAGCGGAGCACGTCGCCCGGCTCCAGCCTGGGCAGGAGCAGGTGGCCGGGGCCCGCGCCCGGGCTGTCGGGCAGGTCGTAGCTGGCGGGGTCGAGGGCCAACTGGCGGCTGAGCGCGTCGCAGGCGCCGGCATAGTCGCCGTTCCTCGCGCAGGCGGTGGCCAGGGCGCCGTGGTAGGCGGCAGTCTCGGGGCACCGCTCGATGGCGGCCCGGTAGTACGCGACGGCTCTGGGGCCGTTGCGCTCGGCGAGGGCGAGGTCGCCGAGCTGGGCCTGGAGGTCCGCCTCGGCGAGGGGGTGGCCCTTGGCCGCGGCCGCCTCGGCGAGGACGGCCCGGGCGTCGGCCCTGCGGCCGGCGTCGCGGAGCGTGGCGGCGAGTTCGAGCCGCGCCGTGAGGCAGGCGGGGAACCGCTCGATGCAGGCGCGCAGGCACCGCACGCGCTCGTCGAGGCCGGCATCGGGGGCCGCGTGCGCGGCGCAGCGTGCGGCGACCGCCTCGAGGGGCAACTGGCCCGCGGCCAGGGCCTCGGCGTCGGCCACGAGCCAGAGGGTTTCGTGGGCGAGCCGCCGGGAGGCGGCCCTCAGCAAGGCCAGCGCGGCCGCGGGCCGGCCGGCGAGCAGTTCGGCCTCGGCGGCGCGGCGGCGCAGACCCGCGTCGGCGGGGCGGCCGGCCAGGGCCTTTGCGTAAGCCTCGGCGGCGGAGGCGAAGCGCCCCGCCGCGAAGAGCGAATCGGCCAGGGCGGACCGGATGACGAGGGACTCTGGCGCGAGTTCCGCGGCCCGCTGGAGGGGCGCCACGCGCGCCGCGGCGGGCAGGTGGCTGGCCTCCAGGAACCGGCGGAAGGCCTCCGCGTCCAGGCGCCCGGCGGTGCTCTCTGCCACCGCCGCGCTCCAGGCCGTGGAGCCCAGGCGTCGGGCGGTACGATGCCAGCCGCAGGCGAGGCAGCAGGCGGCCAGTCGGTCGCGCGCCTCGGGCGCGCGCGGGCCCTCGGGGTCAAGGGCGAGGAGGCGCTCCAGCGAGGAAACGGCCTCGCGCCAGGCGGCGCGGGCCCACTGGAAGTCGGCCAGGTGCCACCACAGGCGCGCGCTCGCGGGGCATCGGCGGACGGCCTCGGCCAGGGTCCGCTCCGCCTCGGCCGGTTCGGCGCGGCTCTGGAGGCACGCGAGTTCGAACCAGGCCGGCTCGAGCGCGCGGTCGAGCTGGAGCGCGCGGCGGCAGGCCTCGGCTGCTTCGCCGGCGCGCCCTGCCGCGGCCAGGGTGCGGGCCAGCTCCAGGTGCACCTCCGCCCGCTCGGGCTCCACGCTCGCCGCCATCTCCAGCGCGCGGCGCGAGGCGGCGAGGTCGCGCACCGCGTCGGTGCGGCACAGGCGGCCCAGCTCGAGCTGCGCTGCCACGAGGTCGGGGTCCAGCTCCACCGCCTTGCGGTAGCGGCGCAGCTTCGCCGCCGGGTCGTCCTGGGCATAGCCGGCGAGGAACTGGAGTTGCGCGTCTTCCGGCTCGGCGTTGACCTTGCGCTCGTACTCCTTCTGCACCACGGCCCGGGCCGTGGCCGCGCGCAGCCGGATATACAGCAGGTGGGCCTGAAGGCAGTGGGGATTGGTGTCGAGCAGGTCGCGGAGCTGGTCAATCGCGTCGTCGGGCCGATCGCGGTCGGCGAGGGCCTGGGCGCGAGCCAGCGCCCGCTCGACGCGGCGGGCCGACAGCGGGGCTGCCAGCGCCGCCGCCGTCGAGAGGAGGATCCCCAGCGTCACGCTTGCCGCCTGCGCTCGACTGCTCACGGTGGCATGGCCGTCCTTGTTCGTTGGGGGCGCCAGGAGTATAGCACATGATCGAGTGCCCATCAAGACGCCCCGGGCGGCAACGGCACGTGCCTGTGCACCCCGGGCCGCGTGGCGCAGCCGCCCCGCTCGGGGGACCCGCGCTTGACGGGTCCGCGCAGGTCGCTAGAATAGAGGTCCTGGGAGGGAGGAGCCGCTCGCCGAGTCTGATTGGGGGCTTCGATGGCAGAGGACCAACGCGCTCAAAGGCTGGCCAAGCTGGAGGGCCTTCAGGCCAAGGGCCTCGAGCCCTACGGTCGCCGCTACGCCAAAGACCGGTCCCTGGCCGACTGCCGGGCGCTCTTCGAGGCGAAGGGCGAAGGCGCGTCCGCGCGCACGGCGGGCCGCATCGTGGCTCTGCGCGACTTCGGCAAGGCGGCCTTCCTGAACCTCAAGGACCGCAGCGGCACCCTCCAGGCCTACGTCCGCCGCGACGCCGTCGGGCCCGAGGCGTTCGAGGTCTACCGCCTGCTCGACGTGGGCGACATCGTCGGGGTGGAGGGCACGCTGGGCAAGACGCGCACGGGCGAGACCACGATCTTCGTCCAGCGCCTCACGCCCCTGTCGAAGGCCCTGCGGCCGCTGCCCGAGAAGTGGCACGGGCTGAAGGACGTGGAGACCCGCTATCGCCAGCGCTATCTGGACCTGATCGCGAACGACGAGTCGCGAGCGACCTTCGTCGCGCGCTCGCGGGTCGTGGGGGCGCTCCGCCGGCATCTCGACGAGCTGGGCTACCTCGAGGTCGAGACGCCCATGATGCAGGCCCACGCCGGCGGCGCCGCGGCCAAGCCCTTCATCACCCACCACAATGCCCTGGGGGTGGACCTCTACCTGCGCATCTCGCCCGAGCTGTTCCTCAAGCGCCTGCTCGTGGGCGACCTCGAGCGCGTCTACGAGATCAACCGCAACTTCCGCAACGAGGGCCTCTCGACCAAGCATAACCCCGAGTTTACCATGCTCGAGGCTTACCAGGCCTATGGCGACTACCACGCGATGATGGAGCTGGTCGAGGGCCTCGTGGGCGCCGCCGCCGCGGCGCTGGGCCTGGGCGAGAGCGTGCCGCACGGCCCCGAGGGGCGGCCGCTCCGCATCGCCCCACCCTGGCCGCGCATCGCCTACCACGACGCCGTGCGGCAGTACGCCGGCATGGACCCCGCCGACACCGCCGCCGTGCGCGCCAAGGCCCGCGAGCTCGGCGTGGACGAGAGGGCCCTGCCCGACCACGCCGCGCTCAACGAGGTCTTCGAGCGCACCGTGGAGCCGGCGCTGTGGGACCTCACGTTCGTCTACGACTACCCGGCGGCCCTCTGCCCGCTGTCGAAGGCGCGGCGCGACAACCCGGCCATTGCCGAGCGCTTCGAGGTCTTCGCCGCCGGCATCGAGGTGGCCAACGCCTACAGCGAGCTCAACGACCCGATCGAGCAGGCCGCCAAGTTCCGCGCCCAGCTCGGCCAGGACCATACGGGCATGAAGCAGATTGACGAGGACTACGTGGCCGCCCTCGAGCACGCCATGCCGCCCGCGGGCGGCCTCGGCGTGGGCATCGACCGCCTGGTGATGCTGCTCACCAACTCGCCCTCGATCCGGGACGTGATCCTGTTCCCCATGCTCCGGCCGGGGGCGAAGGGAGAGGGAGGAGAAATGCGGAGTCCCTGATTCGCCGTCCGCAACCGGAGAGGGCCAGAGGAACCTCCGTCTTCGGCTCTCTCCTGTTGCGGATCACGACGGATTGCGGACCGCGGATTCGCCCATGAAGAAGCACATCGAGCCCCGCCGCTACCTGCTCCACTTCAGCAGCCACGAGCTGCCGCAGCGGTTCGCGGACGTGCTGGTGATCGGCAGCGGCGTGGCGGGGCTGAGCGCGGCCATCGCCGCGGCCCGGCACGCCGACGTGCTGCTCGTGAGCAAGGACGAGTTGCGCGAGAGCAACACCCAGTACGCCCAGGGCGGCGTGGCCGCCGTGTGGGCCGAGGCCGACAGCTTCGCCGCCCACGTGACCGACACGCTCACCGTGGGCCAGGGCCTGTGCGACGCCGCCGTGGTCGAGAGCATCGTGCGCGACGGCCCCGCGCGGCTCCGCGACCTCATCGCCGCCGGCGCCCGGTTCGACCGGGACGGCGACGCCTACAACCTCACGCGCGAGGGCGGCCACTCGCATGCCCGCATCCTGCACGCGCAGGGCGACGCCACAGGCGCCGAGATCGAGCGCACGCTGCTCCTCCAGGCGGCGGCCTCTCCGCGCCTGCGCAGCCTCGACCACACCTACGTGGTGGACCTGCTCACCGACGCCGGCGAATGCGTGGGCGCGCTGCTCTCCAGCCAGACCCAGGGCCTCACCATCGTGTGGGCCAAGCACACCGTTCTCGCCAGCGGCGGCCTTGGCCAACTCTACCGCGAGACCACCAACCCCGAGGTCGCCACCGGCGACGGCATCGCCATGGCCTACCGCGCCGGCGCCGTACTCCAGGACATGGAATTCGTGCAGTTCCACCCCACGACGCTCTACATCGCGGGCGCCTCGCGCTGCCTGGTCTCCGAGACCCTGCGCGGCGAGGGCGCGCGCCTGCTCAACAGCCGCGGCGAGCGCTTCATGCCCCGCTACCACCCCGACGCCGAGCTGGCCCCGCGCGATGTCGTGTCGCGCGCCATCCTGGCCGAGATGCGCGCCACCGGCGCTACCCACGTGCGGCTCGACCTGCGCCACTTCGACGCCGCCCACGCCCGCGAGCGCTTCCCCAGCATCGCCCGCGTGTGCGAGCAGTTCGACCTCAACCTCGCCGAGGACCTGATCCCCGTGCGCCCGAGCGCCCACTACATGATCGGCGGCGTGCGCGTGGGCGCCGACGCGCGCACTTCGCTGCCGCGCCTGTGGGCCTGCGGCGAATGCGCCAGCTCGGGCCTCCACGGCGCCAACCGCCTCGGCAGCAACTCGCTGCTCGAGGGCCTCGTGCTCGGCCACCGCGCCGGCGACGCCGCGGGCCGCGACGCCGCCGCGCAGGCCGGCGACCTGGCCCCCCGCGCCATCCGCGCCGAGGCCCGCTCCGCCCACGAAGACAGGCTCGACCTGCGCGACGTGGCCAACTCCCTCAAGAGCCTCCTGTGGCGCCACGCCGGCATCGAGCGCAGCGAAGATCTGCTCCGCGAGGCCGAGGAGAGCATTGACTTCTGGTGCCGCTACGTGATGGACAAGGAGTTCCACTTCCGCGGCGGCTGGGAGGTCCAGAACATGCTCACCCTCGCCAAGATCATCACCGTGGCCGCGCGCGCCCGCACCGAGTCGCGCGGCGTCCACTACCGCAGCGACTACCCGCAGACTGACGACGCGCAGTGGAAGAGGCACATCACGTTCCAGCGCCCCCCGGACTGAGCCAGGGCGCGCGCCGTTGAGGAGAGCGCATCGTGTACCGCACCGGGCCCCTTGAGAAGTACGTGGCCGACGCCGCGGCCGGCCTGCCCGCCCCCGGCGGCGGCAGCGTGAGCGCGCTGGCCGGCGCCCTCGGCGCCGCCATGGCCGCCATGGCCGCCAACTTCACCGTCGGCAGGAAGAAGTTCGCCGCCGTCGAGCCCGCGGTCCGCCCCATCCTCCAGCAGTGCGAAGCCGGATGCCGCCGCCTCGTCGAGCTAATGGACCGCGACGTGGAGGCCTACGGCACCGTGAGCGCCGCCTACGGCTTGCCCCGCGACACCGACGAGCAGAGGGCCGCCCGCACCGCCGCCATCCAGAACGCCCTCCAGGCAGCCATGGCCGAGCCGCTCGCCACCTTCCGCCAGTGCCGCGATCTCCTCCGCCTGCTCGACCGCCTCGTCGAGACGGCCAACCCGAACCTCATCAGCGACGTGGGCGTGGCCGCCATCCTGCTCGAGGCCGCCCTGCGCGGGGCCAAGATCAACGTCGAGATCAACCTCGCCGCCCTCAAAGACCATGCCCTCGTGGCCCAGACCCGCACAGAGATCGACGACGGCGCCGCCGAGGCCGCGCGCGCCGCCGCCAGCGTGCTCGGGCGCGTCTACCAGAAGATGGGCTGGCCGCCCGCCTGAGCCCGCCGGCAGAGCAGAAGGGAACCGCACGACCGTGGAATGGAACGTCGCCAAGCCCCAGCGCGTATGCCCCTGCGGCCGCGAGCTGGCCGAGAACGAAACCTACTACGCCGCTCTCTACGAGCACGGCGAGGACTTCGTGCGCAGGGACTACTGCCTGCCCTGCTGGGAGAAGGCCCAGGCCGAGGGCGGCATGTTCTCCTTCTGGAAAACCGTCGTCCCGGTCAAAGAGCACAAGCGCCGCCTCTTCGCCGACGACGAGGTGCTGCTCGACTTCTTCTTCCGCCTCGAGAACGCCGAGGAGGAGCAGAAGCGCCACTTCTTCTACCTCCTTGGCCTCATCCTCATGCGCAAGAAGCTCCTCAAGTTCGACGACATCCAGCGCGCCGACGGCCAGGAGTTCCTCCTCCTCCGCTACACGCGCGAGGACCGCGTCGTCCGCGTGCCCAATCCCAAGCTCACCGAAGAGCAGATCGACGCCCTCAAAGGCCAGCTCTCCGAAATCCTTGACTTTCAGGTGTAGGGCCGCTACCCTACTGTGTGTCTGTGCTTTCGCGTCCTTTCGCGTGTTTCGCGGGCAATGATCCTGGAGATCCCGATGAAGATCGAAGACCTCGCCCACCGCGTCGCCGGCGAAGCCCTCACCCTCCTCGAGAAGAAATACCACTACCGCATCGCCGAAGACCACAAGAAGGACATCCAGAACACCATCCGCAAGAACCTCAACCAATACCTCAAGGACGCCCCGCCCGCACCCGCGGCCGAGTGACGGCGCGGGAGCCACACCATGGCCAGGCTCTTCGGCCGCTCGTACACCCGCGACCAGCTCCTCCGCCGCGTGGGCGACCTCTCGCAGCTCGGAGGCACCCGACTCGTCGAGCTGCTCGACGGCAACCAGCGCGGCGTCCGAGCCGTGGACTTCACCACGGGCTCCGGCTTCGCCTTCAGCGTGCTCCTCGACCGCGGGATGGACATCTACAACGCGTCCCACTGCGGCCGGTCGCTCGCCTGGCACGCCATGCCGGGCGCCGTGCACCCCGCGTTCCACGAGCCCGAGCGGCTCGGCTTCCTGCGCACCTTCGAGGGCGGCCTGCTGTGCACCTGCGGCCTCACCTATGCCGGCGCCCCCTGCACCGACGAAGGCGAGGAACTGGGCCTCCACGGCCGCATCTCCCACGTGCCCGCCCGCAACGTGTGCCTCGACGCGGCGTGGGACGGCGACGAATACGACTTCTGGGTGAAAGGCTCGGTGCGCGAGACCCGCGTGTTCGGCCCCAACCTCGTCCTCACCCGCACCGTGCGGGCGCGCCTCGGCGAGAGCCGGCTCTTCGTCGAGGACGTCATCCGCAACGACGGCTTCGAGCCGCAGCCGCTCATGGTCCTCTACCACATCAACGGCGGCTTTCCCGTGGTGGACAAGGGCGCCGAGCTGATCGCCCCCAGCCGCGAGGCCGCGCCCGCCACCGACTACGCCGCGAAGATCGGCGGCCGCTGGCACCTGATGGACGCCCCCACGCCCGGCGTGCCGGAGGCCTGCTACCGCCACAAGCTAGCCGCCGAGCGCGACGGCACCACCTTCGTCGCCCTCGTCAACCCGAAGCTTGATGGCGCCTTCGGCTACTACGTGCAGTTCAACCGCCGACAGCTCCCGCACTTCACCGAATGGAAGATGATGGGCGAGGGGATGTACGTGGTCGGCACGGAGCCGTGCGTCATGCCGTTGTACCCGCGCAGCGAGTTGCGCAAGAGGGGCGAGCTGCCCTTCCTCCAGCCGGGCGAGGAGCGGCGCATCGCCCTTGAGATCGGCGTCGTCGCCGGCCCGGCCCAGCTTCGCGCCCTGCGAAGCCGTTGCCGGGCGCTCGCCAGCCAGCAACGACGCGCGTAGAATGGACGCCTGAATGCCGAGGCACCGTTCTCGAAGAACTCCTTCTGCCACTTGAGCCGAAAACCGACGCCGTTGCTCTGCCATGGGTCCGGCCTCCTGGGGTCTCTACCATCCTGTCCCCGAGGGGCGTTTGCCCAACTCCGTCTGAGGCATGACAGATCGGCGGCGGGGCTGTATGTAGCATGGCTTTTCAGGGTTTGGCGATCTTGGCTCGAGTGGCCTGGGGCAGGGAGCGGGCAGGTCTGGTCCTTGCAGACCCGGCGGTTCCTCGGGGGAGACCCCTGCCGAGTGCCTGGCGGGCGCACAGTGCCCATACTTGCTCAACCCTGAGAGGGGGAGGTGAGCAAGCATGGGGGGATGGGCGAGGATTGGCGATTCTCGCGGCTCCGGCCCTTCCCGCTCATCTGCGGGATGAGCAAGTATGGGAGGGGGAGTGGCTGGAGGGCGTAAGGCATTGCAGCATATAGGCTTATGGGACGGACTCGCCGGCGCCCCAGCACCCGTTCCCTGCTCCCCAACGGCTGCCGCGTCGGGATCGCGAAACCCTGCTGAGCCCCTTGGCCTGCGCAGGCTACTCCTTCGGCATCGCAGGGGGGGCCTGCGGCATGGTCATCTTCTTGTAGTCGTCGGGCACGGTGAACAGCGTGTCATCGGGTGACTTCGTGTCGATCGCCACGAGCGTCATCTCCGAGAGGACGTTGCCCTCGGCATCCTTCGTCACCATGCGGTAGGGGAAGCCAGGCCACTCCACCCTCTTCATCCAGGCGGCATTCGGGCCCTGGGCCATGGCCTTGAAGGTCTCGACGAATCCGGCCAGAAGCGTGAGGTCCTTCGCAATCCATTGCTCCGAGTTCCTGTCTCCCACCTTCACCGCGTACTGCTGGCCCTCATAGGTCTTGGCGCCCGCGCCCGCGGCCTCGCCCTCCTTCACGAGCGTCAGCGTCGTGGCGTCTACTACGTTGAAGGTCACCCTCTCCGTCTTGTCGGTCTTCACGATCTCCGGCGCCGTGGCGGGCGCAGGCGGCTCCACGCTGCCAATGGCCATCTCCATCACCATCTTCTGCGCCGGCATGACCATGCTCATCTTCTTGTGCGCAGGGTCAATGATCGTGTAGTTCGACATGCCCGCGACCTTGGTGTCCATCCGCACCAGGCCCTTCTTCACCGTGTAGTCCATTGCCACCGGCTGGGCTCCGGCCTGCTTCGAGACGACCTCGAAGGTCAACTTGCCCTCGAACTCTTCGCCGGCCGAGGCGCCTGCCGCCAGCCCCAGCGCCAACGCCACCACCCACACGCCACGCCTTGTTGCCATTCGCCCGCTCCTCAGAAACCCCTCCCGCATCTGCCATGACGCTAACATGTCGGGCGCGCGATGTCAATGGCCATCGGCGCAACGCAGCGATTCCGCTTCCGGCTCTGGATCCCGCGGGATTGCCTTGAGTTAGAGTGGTTCTGGGAGGAGGGGGAGATTCGCGCGGGCCGTCGGGGGGCAGGAAAGGGGCAGAACCGGGAGTGGCCGGCGGTGCGGCGGTGCTCCGGGCGGTGCGGAGCCGAGAGTGCACCGGGGCTTGTGCAGCCGGGGGGAGCGGGCCGTGGGCGGG
>Ga0209381_1000390_pt1 | contig 111362 bp, 76 predicted proteins | sample DewCreD2012metaG_FD_184111 | JGI IMG/M metagenome (GOLD analysis project Ga0209381, IMG submission 184111) | Hot spring sediment bacterial and archeal communities from British Columbia, Canada, to study Microbial Dark Matter (Phase II) - Dewar... ...
TAAATACATCAGCATCATTTACGACTGTTAGATCGCCGCCGACAATAGCATCATTGGTAACATTTAATTGATTTCCAATATTTGCGTCATTAGTTGTAGTAATATCAGTGAATGTTCCAGCGGCTGGTGTGGTTCCACCAATAACGGTTCCATCTATTGTTCCACCATCAATATTGACATCATCAAACCATTGAGTAGCTGTCCAATGATTTGCATTGGCTAAATTAATTCCTAATACACCTGTTCCTGTATTCCAGTTCAGTGTTGCATTTGGTGCAAATACTACGTCATTTGTTAGATTTGCACTTGCTTGCCAGGTAATAAATGGTTCATTTAATATTGATGCGGCTAAAGTAAATACTGCACCTTCGGTTGGAAGAGCAGTATTATCATTATTATTTATTACTGTAACGATTTCATCAACTGCGGGACCTGCTGGCAATGCAAAAGTGCCACCAGTTACATTAACACCAGCTGAGAATGTTCCAGTTGTTCCAGTAACGGTTGTTCCGTTAAATGTACCACCATTAAAGTTGGTTGCATTTACTGTGGTTGTATTTACTGTGGTTGTATTTACTGTGGTTGCATTTACTGTGGTTGCATTTACTGTATTGGTGGCTGTATTTAAAGTAATACCTCCAGCAGTTATTGTATTTAAACCATTGTCTGTCATTAAGCCATCAACTAAAGCAGTGCCATTCCATCTTGGAACTGCATTTACGTTAGTCATTTGAACTTCAGGGTCAACTTCAGTAGAGGTGAATGTAACAGTGTGTGTAGCAGGGTTAAATGCAACATTTGTAATGCCAGCGCCTGCAAATCTTAATTCCTGATTACCATCGGTAACATTGAATTGACTTACTCCGGCACCATTCATAACATCAACAAATGTAGTTGCATCATTAATTTCAGTATTACCAACAGCACCAGCTTTAATTGTAACGCCATCAACAAAGTTGCCCTCGACATCACTTGCTAATGAGCCATCAATATCCTCACCAGCGGGAATTAATCTTGAATATGGATCCAAAGGTGTAGCGACATAGACAGCATTTGCGAAGGTTGGTATTGCATCGTCGTATTCAGCAACTTGAGTTAATACAGCATCCCAGTCTGTAGATGCTTCGGTTATTCTTAAAGTCTTCGAGCCTCCAACTTCCCAGGTAAAGCCAGTTATTAACTCATTTGTAGCGCTTGGGTCAAGAGCTGTAACAGTGTAAGGATTACCCGCTCCACCGTCAACAGTGTTGAAGCCAGCACCAAAGGTAAGCACTCTTTCATTGTCCAATTCTGCAGAAGCAGTTTTTACAAAATACTCAGGTGTTCTTAACCCACCAGCCAAAGCATCCACATAGCCTTTAGGTGTTAAAGTACCAGCATTGTCAGCACCGGTAAGAGTAGTAACTAATGGATTTACAACTTTTCCAGCTCCGCCGCCATTCATTGTGATACCATCAACTATAACACTACCAGTTGTAATAACTAAGTTGCCTACAGGAATAGCAAGACTACCAAGAGAAACATTGAGGTTACCAGTTGTAATATCAAGACCTCCAGCAATTGTAGCACCACCTAATTGAACATTAAGACCACCGGTTGGAATAACTACACCGCCGGAAATTTGAGCACCGCCAAGAACTGTCAAACCATTATTAAGAGCTGTTCCAGCATTATTAACGGTTAATCCATTATTAAATATGTTTAATAAAGTAAATACATTAGATTCATCTTCATAAGCTACCTCAGCTGGTAAATTAGCTTTCGGTAATATGCCTGCTACCTCAGCTGTATTTAGGTCAACTGCGTTTGTTCCACCAGCAACCATATTAAATTGATTTGCATTTACTACGCCTGTTCCTGTAAATGTCAATGTTGCTCCTGTTCCTACAGTCATTGTAGCTGATGTATTGGTGCCAGTTGTTATTTGATTAAATCCAACAGGACCTAAAATCGTTCCAGCTGTCAATGTTCCGGTTACTGTTGCATCACCATTTACTAATAAGTCGAGTGCAGGAGTTCCATCTCCTATAACAACTGTAGTGAAAATTCCTGTATTTGGTGTCACTGCTCCAATCGGTGTGTTGTTTATTGATCCACCAGTTATTGTTGCTCCTGCTATTGTGCCACCAGTAAGTGCGGGTGTCCCTGTAAATGTGCCGCCATTGAAGTTTGTAGCTGTAACAGTGTTAGCATTTACTGTAGTTCCTGTAAATGAACCACCTGTGAATGTTGCTGCAGATACATCGCCAACAACGATTGCATTATTTCCAACATTAAGGTCATTAGTAACATCAAGATTATTTCCAACTGTTGCGTCATTGGTTACATCTAAATCATTACCAACAACAGCATCATTGTTAACAAATATGTCCCAACCTACGTATGTATTATTAGTAATAGTTAGGTCATTGCCAACTGTTAGGTCATTAAATACATCAGCATCATTTACGACTGTTAGATCGCCGCCGACAATAGCATCATTGGTAACATTTAATTGATTTCCAATATTTGCGTCATTAGTTGTAGTAATATCAGTGAATGTTCCAGCGGCTGGGGTTGTGCCTCCTATAACTGTGTTGTTTATTGTTCCACCGGTTATTGCCGCATTAGCAATTGTTCCACCGGTTAATGCTGGGGTACCTGTAAAGGTTCCACCATTAAAGTTTGCGGCTGCTACAGTTGTTGCATTGACAGTAGTGATATTGCCAGTTGGAGCTGTAAGAGTTCCGGTCATATTAACATTGCCGAGATCATTGATCACAAATGCATCAACACCATTATCTTGAACTCTGAAATTACCGGTACCATTTAGATTCCAGATCATATCAAAGTCGCCTTGAGCAATGGTAGTATTGTGGATCAAGGTTCCACCGAGTTGGAAGTTATTTGCTGGATTCTCAGTAATACCATTATCAGCAGAGATACTTGCTACACTCGCATCGACGTAGCTCTTTGTAGATAGAGTATTTGCCGGATCTGCAGCAACAGTTAGAGCAGAATATCCTTTACCGGTAATGTTTACATCACCACCAACAGCTAAGTCTAAATCAACGAAGGCATTGCCGTGGAATGTAGCATCTTCGTCAACTTCCAATTCTCCAGTAATGTGGACATCACCATCAATTTCGAGTGGTCCACCAGGAACTGCAGGTGGTTTAATTTCAATAAAGTTACCTAATGTTCCAACAACTACTTTGTCATAAGCCCAAATATTGTTTGCATAAACAGAAGAGTTTGCTACGATATCACCATATGTTTTGATAGCAATTTTAGGATCAGCTGCTTGATTACGAACAACTAATACAGCTTCATCTATGTCAGCGATATCTCCACCTGGATTCATACTATTGTATGGGAAAGCAGTAGGAGCATCACCATCGAGGAACAATACTCTACCAGCACCGTTAAGGCCATCAGCAATTTTTGCTACATATTGACCTGCTCCAGCATCACGTTCTGCTTGGAAAGCAAAGCCATCATTATGTGTGCTATTTGTCCAAGCATAAAGAGCTGGTCTTGCATTTAGATTAGGTGTAGATGTAATATTCTTAAATACACCCGCACTTGAAGCAACATCCTCGTTTAAGCCATATATTGCAGCAGTCCAAGGATTTGTGATATTTCCATCATTTAATTTTCTTATTGTAAGACCATCCTGATTAAGAGATTGTTCTTGAGTAATAATTTCGGGTAGAACAAGCTTCATTTTAGCCCAGATAGCATTACCGCCACCATCAGAAACTAACGCAAAGTCTTTTGTAGCAGTTTCTGGATCAACATTAGCAGCTTTTACTGATTTAAGGCCTAATTTTGTATTAGTTACTGCACCAGTTGCTATGTTTGTTTCATATACTTCGCCTACACCAATCTTGTTGTGGTCAACGGCTCCGTTTGCTATGTCTCCATTCTTTACTTCGCCGTCTAATATTTTATCGCTTGTTACCGCATTGTTTCCTAATTTTGTATTGGTTACTGCACCAGTTGCTATGTTTGCTTCATATACTTCGCCTGCACCAATCTTGTTGTGATCAACGGCTCCGTTTGCTATGTCTCCATTCTTTACTTCGCCGTCTAATATTTTATCGCTTGTTACCGCATTAAGAGCAAGTTTAGGATTAGTAACAGCTCCATTAGCAATTTCTGCTTCACCAACAGCACCTGCTTTTATCTGTAAGTTGTTATAGAATCCTTCAACATCACCATCAGCTTGTGCAGGTATCCAAGCAGCACCATTATACATATATACAGAACCAGCCTGGGGAGGAGTTGGAGAAATGTCAAATCCTCTTAGTTTTACGACTGAAAGAGCATTATATCTTCCAGTAACATCTCCATTAGCTTGTGCAATTTTGAATGAACTGCTTGGTTGGTCGAATGCGTATATGTCACCAGTGTTTAACTGTGGTACTGTTTTTTGTTCGATTGGAATATTCCACCATTTTTCAACTCTCAAAGCATTGTAAGCACCTGTAACATCGCCAGCAGCAGTTGTTGGAGTCCAAGCGGCTCCATCCCACATATAATTCTGACCTACGACAGGAGCATTATTTGAAACATCTCTACCTTTGATTTTATCAACTTGGAGAGTATTAAATCCACCATTAACATCACCAGAAGCGTTTGCAGGTGCCCACATATTATTATTAAATACAAGGAAATTGCCTTGAGCACCGGCTGCGTTTAGTGGTACTCCTTGTAGATTATCAACTCTTAAATTATTATAAAGTCCAGATACATCACCATCAGCCTGGGCGATAACCCATTCTCCGGCAAGTTCATCATACATATAAATTTCACCAGTAGTAGTTGGGAGAATAGCATCATCTATTGGTACATTTCTCCATCTTACAACAGTTAAGTCGTTATATGCTCCAGTAACGTCGCCACCAGCAAGAGCCGGAACGATTTGTCCGTTATCATACATATAAACTTCACCATCATTAGCAAGAGGAGCTGATACTGGTACACCTTGAATTGAACTGACCCAGTTATTAGTCAAAGGACCAGTAATATCACCAATTAAATTAGAAGGTGTCCAGGCATTACCATTCCAAACATAAGCTTGCCCATTAGTAGGAGCATTATTGAGAATTGGTCTTCCGTGAATACCATCAACTAAAGGAGCAAGGTATGAACCGTAAAGATCTCCCTGATCGTATTGACCTCCGGGAATAGGTGGTCCCCAAACCACATTTCCATTATTGTCAACAATAAGAACGGAGTTAACAGCTGCATTACCAGCAGAAATGTTTGTATTGTGAACAGCACCGAGAGCTATTTTAGAATTAACGATTGCACCGTTTCTGATTTTATCAGTTGTAACGGCACCGTCAAAAATTCTATCTTCTTTAACTGCACCAGGAGCGATCAAAGGATCGGGATACGAACCAGTCAAGTCTCCACTTGCGGGTCCACATGGTGGTAAACAAATATTTTTAGCTAATTTGTCTTGAGTAATGGAACCTGGTCCAATTTTATCAAGGACAGCAGTAGCTTTTATAGTTGGATTAGGATATTCTCCTTCCAAATCACCTCCGGCAGGTCCCCAAGGAATAGCTTTTACGCCGGGAGCCAACTTCTGCTGCGTAACTATACCATCTTTTATGTCTTCGGCATATCCAGCAGTATCGGTATAACTTGAATATACAGAGCGTATTGCTGAACCTACTGATGTAAGTGGAGTCCTTGGATAAGGAGTTCCATTGCCAACAGTGATTTCCAACCAATATTGCTTGTCGAAAGTAAGATTTAACTCTGTTATAGTGCCAAGGTAAACATTAATATATCCATTGACAACTGTAACATCTTGGAGCTCAGTCCATAGCGGTGCCCCGCCAAGTTCTTGCTCGTAGATACTGAAAATTATTGGCACTGTCCTATTTATAGGAATATTGCCTTCACCCCGTAAATTGGCTTGATAGTTCAATGTCCGAGGTACTTGGACTTGTGCTACAGCATTGCTTATGAATGTTGTAACTAACAAGAATGATAAAATACTGAGAAGAATAACCTTTCTCATTATAAACTCCTTATGGGTTATACAAAAAAATTAATTTTTATTTTCTTATTTAAAATTTCAATATTTATCAAATTTAACATCTATATGAATTTAATGTGTTGAATTAATTAGTAAATTACCTGACTAAAACCATAATATTGCGTAAAGTATAAGCCTGGAAAGTTGCGCTACCAGCCATTTGTGCTGGGCGAACATTCAACTCGTACATATAAGAACCAGAGCCAAGATCGGTTCCATTGAAATCTTTGCCATCCCATAGAACTGATTTTGAACCTGCATTCTGATAACCATCAACTAAAGTCTTAACGTTGTTACCAACAACATCGTATATCTTTAAAGTAACATAAGCGATGTCAGGTAATTCGTATCGAATTTCAGTAGAAGAACTGAAGGGATTTGGATAATTAGCAATTTGACGATCGCTATTGGGTGTAACAGGCCAATCAACACCAACTGGATTGCTTTCAAGAACCCAGAAACCTTGATGAACATCAAGGTTCTTGCCCTCAAATGTCCCTTTAATAGTCTCGATAGCAAATTGTCCACTAATACCAGACATTTTTAGATTGTCCGAGTTATTAGCTTCAATCCAGCCACCAGTGCCAAAAACCCACCGCACTAAATTTACTTCTTGTGCATCTAACGAACTGAAAGTCACAATCAGTAGTATGAATGCAACAAAAAAGTAAGCGAATTTTTTTCTCATAATGTCAACTCCTTATGTATGATAAATGATTCATTAATTTCTTCAAATTATTTAATTATAATTACTTAACAAAACAAATATAAAGAACAAACCCCATTTGGAGTTTTCTTTACTAACTTGCAAATTCTATGCCATATGCACTTTTGTTCAATACTTTATCAATAAATTTAGTTTTTATCAATACTAAAATACAATTTTTTAAATGAAAATTCAAAAAAAAGTTTTCATCAATCCAATTTTTTTTTATCATTATTATTATAAGTATTTTTAAATCAAATAAATTCTAAATAAAAATTTGTTACTTTCACTTATTCACACCCAATTTATAAAATCATCATATAAAAAATTAAAACGCATAAAATTATAATTATCAATATAGCATCTGTTCAAAAAAAATTATTTTTCCTTTTTTTATATTATTTTATTGGATATATATTTAAAAAATTAGTAAATAAAATTATTCTAATATAAAAATCAATTTTATTCTACGCAAATTTTTTTTTCATTATTATAAATTTGTTAAATTACAAATAAAAGTTGAATGAATTTGAAATAATTTATCATATAATAAATGCAACTTTATAAAATCATTGGACATACTGAAAATATTTATAATATATCATTAAAAACCTCCAAACCTCCTGATTTGCTTTTACAGAGTATATATTCATTAAAAAAATATTTAGGAAGCAAGGAAAGAAAATTTATCAGTGAGTTGACTTTCTCATCACTAAGACACAAATTCTTAAATGATTTCTTAGTTGAAGAAGCTATAAAATCTTTATTGTTCAAAGAATCACCGAATTTGAGTAATAATAATTTTATATTAGACGATAAAAAATTTAAAAATATTGCATCATTGTTTTCAACTATTGCATCTGAAATTTTTTTTCTTGATAATTCTAATTTTAAAAACGCACTTAGTGATGCAATACAACTTAACGAAAAGCAAAAAAACAAAGATATTGATGAATACATAATATCTGCTTTAGGTGAGTTATTAGGGAAAAAAAATTCATTTGCTAAAGATTTTTGGAATGAACTAATCATTTGTTTGAACAAATTAGATTTTGAAAGTAAGCGTGTACTTGAGAATTCACTTCCTGATTTCCAATCGTTCAAAATTCTTGAATCTCGCTATTCAATGCCTGCATGGATTTTAATTAAATGGGCGGTTAATGAATATTATCCCTTATCTTTAAAGGAATGCTGTATGCTTGCAGAATCATATCTTCATCCTGCACCAATTACATTAAGGGTTAACACCGAAGTTGCATCTCGAGAAGAAATATTAGCATACCTTAAATCTGAAGGAATTGAAGCCGAAGCAGGAAAATTAACCCCTTCATCAATTATTATTAAGAAAAGGATTCCTCTATCTGGAATGAATATGTACAGAAATGGATTGGTTGAAATTCAAGACGAAGGGAGCCAATTAGTTTCTTACTCTTTAGCTCCTGCAGCAGGCTCTTCAGTATTAGATGCATGTGCTGGTGCTGGCGGAAAAACTATGCATATTGCTTCAATAATGAAAGATAGCGGAAGTATTTTAGCTTGCGATACTGAATTTGAGAAAATAAAAGAGATTAAATATAGAGCTGCAAGGCAGAATTACCATTCAATAAAATCTGTTCACATTCGGAAAGCAATACCTGAAGAATTGGTAAAAGGTTTCGATTACGTGCTAATTGATGCTCCCTGCTCCGGGATGGGAACAGTGAGAAGAATACCTAATCCCAAATGGAGACTTACTAAGGATGCCTTAGAAAAATATTCATTTAAACAACTTGAGCTACTTAAGCTATATTCTCAATTTGTCAATCCAGGAGGTATTCTTGTTTATTCTACATGCTCTTCAATGTTCGAAGAAAATGATGAGGTAATTGAGAATTTTTTAAATGATAATAATGATTTTGTTCCAGATTCTATTCCAGAAGCCTTGAAAAGTTTTAATATAACAATATCTCAAAGAGAAAAAGAAGATTATAAGTTACACCTCTTCACTCATATTTACGGATGCGATACTTTCTTTATTTGTAGAATGAGAAAAATAGTGTGAAAAATCTTTCACAATAATTTCATTTTTAGTTAATTTTTTACAGAAAAAAAAATGATTGATAATTTAGAACTAATGCTATTTGATTTTGGTGGTGTGTTATATAATATAGATCATTCAAGAACATTATCAGCTCTGGCAAATCTTTCTCGTAATCCAGAAAATATAAAAAATATATCATTAAATAAATTTACACAAGAAGAAATTCTTATAAATTTCGAAAAAGGTTTGATTTCACCTTTAACTTTTAGAGAAAAAATAAGAGAAATGTATAATATAGAAGCAACCGATGAAGAGCTTGACAGAGCTTGGAATCTTACATTAATTAGTCCTATAGATAATGCTTTTAATATTCTATCCAAAATCAAATCAAGATATAGAATTGCTTTATTGAGTAATACAAATGAAATTCATTGTGAAAAATTTTCCTCACAGTGTAAAGAATTATTATCACTTTTCGAAAAGGTATTTTATTCATTCAAAATGAATTGCAGAAAGCCAGAAAAAAGAATTTTCGAAGAAGCCATCGGAATATTAAGCCTACCTCCAAATAAAATTCTTTTTATTGATGATTCAATAGAAAATGTTGAAACGGCTAAGCAATTTTCTCTCAATACGTATCATATTAATTCAAATAATACACTAAGCAAATTAGTTAGATTATATTTGAATTTTTAAAATATTCATTTCTTATATTTTAGTAAAAAAAGTAAAAATATAATTTACTTAATAATAAATTTATAATGAAGGTTCTATGATAAAAACTCAGATATAATAAATCATTAGATCTGAATTATTCATTAAATTAAGTTTTTTTTATTATTATATTATCTTGGCTAATTAAGCGCTTCTTTGACTATATTCTTGAAAGTTTCAGGTTCATTCATAGCTAAATTAGCAAGAATCTTTCTATTGATGGAGATGTGTTTCTGACTTAATGCATTAATTAGCCTTGAATAAGTTGTACCATTAAGGCGTGCTGCAGCATTAATTCTAACAATCCAGAGTCTTCTGAAACTTCTTTTCTTTAATCTTCTATCGCGATAAGCATGAGTCAGACCTTTTTCTATATGATTCTTTGCAATAGTCCAGACGTTTTTTCTTCTTCCCCAAAACCCTTTAGCAAGTTTTAAGAATTTTTTTCTTTTACTTCGCGATGCTACTTTGTTCACTGCTCTTGGCATAAAGAAACCTCATAATAAATAAAACAATAAATGCTAAGGGAGAGCCCGCATAGAATTAACCCCTTTAGCACAAAATTTATAAAATTAACCTAAAGCTAAAAGTTTTTTTACGCGTTTAACATCAGTTTTATCAACTAATGTAGATTGACGTAAATTACGCTTTGTCTTACGCGACTTTTTTGTTAATATATGGCTTTTGTAAGCTTTTTCTCTTTTAAATTCACCTGTAGCAGTAATCTTAAATCTTTTTTTTGCAGATGAATTTGTTTTCATTTTAGGCATTATGTACCTCGCCTTTTTTTATTTTATTGATTTAAAGAGTTACAAAATTAGCAAGAAATAATGAAAGAAAAAAATTATTTTTTCTTCTTGGTTTTATCTGGAGCTAAAATAACGGAAATAGATTTTCCTTCAGATCTAACTTGCTGGTCTACTTTTGCAATATCTTGAAGAGCTAATACAAACCTTTCAAGCACTTGGATTCCAATTTCCTGATGGGTAATCTCTCGACCTCTAAAGATAACTGAAGCTTTTACTTTGTTACCCTCTTCGATAAAATTACGAGCATGTCTAACTTTAAAATTAAAGTCATGAACATCTACTCTCCATTTAAATCTTATTTCTTTCATTTGTTGTTGTTGCTGTTGTTTCTTCTGATGTTTTTCCTTCTTCTGCAATTCATATTGATATTTACCGAAATCAATGATCTTACAAACTGGGGGTTTGGCTTGCGGAGCGATCTCAATTAGGTCGAGTTCGCGTTCTTCTGCTAAACGTAAAGCTTCATTTCGGCTCATAATACCTAACATTTTACCTTGCTCATCAACGACACGAACTTCCTTTGAAAATATCTCGTTATTAATTCGAACGCGTGTAGATGAGTCTTGTTGTTTGGAATTGTTTGCTCCAACTGGCTGGTGAGAGAAATAAATAAATCGCAATTAATACCTTTTATTTGTGAATAATAAAAACAGTTCTTAATATCTATACAAAATTAGTATTTATAATTTAATTTTAAAAAGAATTATATTATTTTTATAAAAGAAAAATTTATTTTATATTAAAATTTTATATTTGTCAAAATTAAATAAATTATAAAAATTTATGGATATACAAAAAAATGACCAAGAAAAAAGACGTGAAGAAGAGCTTCTAATACTTGAAAGTAAAGGCATTGATCCTTATCCTTATTATTTTCATAAGACACATTCAGCTAAAGAGATACTCGAAATTTTTGACGATAATAATCCTCAACCTTTATCTGATGTTGCTGTTGCTGGAAGAATTATTACAAGTGTTAGAAGAATGGGAAAAGCGAGTTTCCTTCATATTTTAGATCAAACTGGTAAAATACAGGTCTATATTAAAATTGATGATCTACCAGATTTTTATGAAATCCTCAACCTAATAGACATTGGTGATATTATTGGTGTTAGAGGCTTTGTTTTCAGAACAAAAAAAGGTGAAATTACTATTCATGCTAAAAATATCGTACTTTTATGCAAAAGTTTAAGAGTAATTCCAGTTCCAAAAGAAGAAAAAGATGAGAATGGAAACATAATTATACACGATATGTTTTCTGATAAAGAACAAAGATATAGGCGCAGATATATTGACTTAATAGTTAATTCTCAAATAAGGAAAACATTTATCAATCGTTCTAAAATTATTAGTTATATAAGAAAATACTTCGATTCCAAAGGATGGATAGAAGTGGAAACGCCGGTGCTACAACCGATTTACGGAGGTGCTACTGCACGTCCATTTACTACCCACCATAATGCATTAGATATTGATTTGTATTTAAGAATTTCAGATGAACTTTATCTGAAAAGATTGATTATTGGTGGATTTGAAGGGGTTTATGAAATTAGCAAAAATTTTCGAAATGAAGGTATTGATAGACTTCACAACCCAGAATTCACTTCACTCGAAATTTATATTGCTTATAAAGATTACAATTGGATGATGGAAATGACAGAAGATTTAATATATAATATAAACAAAGAGATCAATAATTCTGATATTATTGAATACGATGGGAAAAGCATTAGTTTAGCTTTGCCATTTAAAAGAAGAAGAATGTTTGATTTATTCTATGAATACACTGGTAAAAACCTTCAAGGATTAAACCAAAATGAATTAATTCTTTTAGCAGATGAACTTAGTGTTGAAGTAGCACCAAATTCATCGTCAATGAAAATACTGGATGAGATTTTTAGTAAAAAAGTCCAACCTAACTTAATAGAACCAACATTTGTTATTGATTACCCAATAGAAATGTCCCCTTTAGCCAAAAAGCATAGAACAGAAAAAGGGCTTGTTGAAAGATTTGAGCTATATATTGCTGGATTTGAAATAACGAATGCTTTTTCAGAATTAAATGATCCAAGAGATCAAAGGGAGCGTTTTGAAGAACAGGCAAGAATCAGAGCAGCAGGCGATGACGAAGCAATGATATTAGATGAGGATTTCATTTATGCTCTTGAGGTTGGAATGCCTCCAACCGCAGGATTAGGAATAGGTATTGATAGATTAGTTATGGTTTTGACTGGAGAATCTTCAATTAGAGACGTGATCTTTTTTCCACAAATGCGACCTGAATTTTAATATTATAAATAATTATATAAAAATATTATGAATGAACCAGTATTAGATAAGTTATTGAGATATGTTCAAATTGATACTCAATCGAAGGATGGGGAGGAAAAAACTCCTAGTACAGAAAAACAATTCGATTTAGCCAATCTTCTTGTTGAAGAATTAAAGCTAATGGGAGTTGAAGATGCATTTGTTGATGAACATTGTTATGTTTACGCAAGTCTTCCTTCTAATATTTCTCCTACGGATTCAAAATATGGAAAAGTTCCCACTATTGGTTTTATCGCTCATTTGGACACGGCTCCTGATTCCTCTGGAACTAATGTTAAACCACAGGTCATTACCAACTATCAAGGTGGAGATATTATATTGCCAGCAAATCCCAATGCAATAATAAAGGAGTCTGAAAATCCAAATTTACAAAAATGCATAGGTCAAGCCATAGTTACAACTGATGGAACAACTTTATTAGGTGCAGATGATAAAGCAGGAATAGCGGCAATAATGACTACCATTCAAACCTTAATAAATAATCCAGATATCCTTCATGGGGACATAAGAATAGCTTTCACCCCTGACGAAGAAATAGGGCAAGGAACCAAATATTTCGATATGTCTAATTTTAATGCCAAATATGCTTACACAGTTGATGGCGACTTTCCAGGTGAGTTGAATAAAGAAACATTTAGTGCTGATTCTGCTATTATCACAGCATATGGTAGAGATATTCACCCTGGAATGGCAAAAAATATAATGGTAAATTCTATAAGAGCTATTGCTGATGTTGTAGTTAGAACTCCTAAGGACATGGCTCCTGAGACTACTGAAGGCTATGAACCATATATTCATCCACACTCATTAGATGGAACAGTATCTAAATCAACATTAAGATTTCTTCTAAGAGATTTTAGAACTGAAGGACTTAAAGAACAGAAAATAATTCTTGAAAAAATTATAGAAGAAGTACAATTGCTACATCCTAAAGTAAAGTTAGACTTGGAAATTATAGAAATGTATAGAAATATGAGAGAAGAACTTGACAAGCACCCCGATGTTCTCGACAACCTTTGGGAAGCTGCTATCAGAGCTGGAGTTGAACCATACTGGTCTCCAATAAGAGGAGGAACAGACGGGTCAAGATTAACAGCAATGGGCTTGCCAACACCTAATATATTTACTGGAACTCAAAATTTACATAGTTTAACTGAGTGGTTATCAGTTGAATCACTTAATTTGACCGTAAAAACCTTGATTGAATTGGTAAAAGTATGGTATGAAAGGAGCAAATAATGGAAAATAATATCAATACTACTAACTTACCGACAAATGCGTATAAAGAATTAAAACCAGGAGAAGAATATCAACCTATTATGCCAGCCAATATGATATTTCCAGAAGTAACACCTTGGTCTGTTATTTGGGGAATATTCATGGCACTAATTTTTACTGCTGCAGTAGCTTACTCAAGTCTTAAAATAGGTCAAGCAATGGAAGCTGCTATCCCGATTTCTATCATCGCCGTAGGTTTAGCTGCCGCATTTAAAAGAAAACAAGCATTAGGGCAAAATGTTATCATTCAGTCTATCGGAGCAAGTTCTGGAGTTATTGTCGCAGGTGCAGCATTTACAATACCAGCACTTTATATACTAAAGCTCGAAGTTCAATTCTATCAAATTTTTTTAGCATCAATGCTTGGCGGATTCTTAGGCATTTTATTTCTAATTCCATTTAGACGTTATTTTGTCAAAGAAATGCATGGCAAATTTCCATTCCCTGAGGCTACAGCTACCACTGAAATATTAGTTACTGGGGAAAAAGGAGGTAAGCAAGCTGCAACATTGATTATTAGCGGCCTTATAGGTGGTGTCTATGACTTTTTATTTAACTCACTACATTTATGGAAAGAAGTCATTACATCAAGAATTATTCCATATGGAGAAGTCATAGCTCAAAAAACAAAACTACTCTTACAAATGAATGTTAGTGCTATGATTTTCAGTTTTGGCTACCTAATCGGGTTAAGATATTCATTAATAATTACTCTTGGTTCACTTTTATCGTGGCTCGTTATTATTCCTTTGATTAATCAGATAGGAATAATTGTAGCTCCAACTGGTACTGAAGGTTATTTCACTGGAATGGACCCAGCAGATATATTCTTTCAATATGTCCGTCCTATCGGTATAGGTGCAATAGCTATGGCAGGACTAATCGGGATTATAAAATCATATAAAGTAATTGGTAGTGCTTTTACACTTGCTTTTGGAGGTCTTTTTGGTTCTAAAATTTCAGTTCCCTCTGAAGACTTGAGAACTCAAAAAGATATAAAAATGTCAACCATTGTACTTTTGATTACTTTGACAATGATTGCAATATTTTTCTTTGTATTTTTTGGAGTGCAAGTAACTTTAACTCAAACTATAATCTCGGTACTAATCATCTTACTTATTACTTTTTTATTTACTACTGTTGCTGCAAATGCTATTGCTATTGTTGGTTCTAATCCAGTTTCAGGAATGACCCTGATGACTTTGATTATATCATCAATAATCTTGGTTCAGGCTGGACTAAAAGGCAATGCTGGTATTGTTGCAGCTATGATAATAGGGGGAATTGTCTGCTCGGCTTTATCAATGGCTGGTGGTTTTATTACTGATCTAAAAATTGGTTATTGGCTTGGTTCTACACCTATCAAACAGCAGAGATGGAAGTTTTTAGGAGTTATTGTATCTGCTGCTACTGTAGGCATCATAATCTTTGTTTTAAATGATGCATATGGATTCAAGAAAACTATTTCTTTTAAAGAAAATGAATATCAGAATTTTATAAACAATTATGAATCTTCAACACAGGGAGCTTTAGCTAAGATATTAACTCAAAAGGATGGTAATGTAGTATTAGATGCAAGAGATGTTATTAATATCAAACAATCTATTGACAAGCAATGTTATGATTCTCTTCAGAAACTAGCTAAATCACCATTAGCAGCACCACAAGCTAATGCTATGGCTGCTGTTATAGATTCGTTAATGAATTCAGAAAAAGAAATACCTTGGATGCTATATTTAGTTGGTGCAATTATAGCACTTTTAATTAATTGGCTCAAAATACCTCCTCTGGCTTTTGCTCTTGGAATGTATCTTCCCCAAGATTTAAACACGCCTTTGCTAATTGGTGGTCTAATTGCATATTTTGTAGGAAGGAGTAGTAAAGAAGAGAAGCTTGTAAATGCGAGAACTCAAAGAGGTACTTTAATTGCTTCAGGTTTTATGGCAGGAGCCGCAATTTTTGGAGTAATTGGAGCCTTATTAGTATTCTTTAATGTAATTAGTAAAGATCTTAATATTCACTGGTTCGAAAGTCTTAACGCTGAATATCTTGCACTTGCTTTATTTGTATTATTACTTGCTTATTTTGTTTGGGATACTTGGAGAGCGAAACCTGAAGAATAAGAGAATGAAAGAAAATACAAAAACAATATTAAAAATTATTATTTCTATAATTCTTATAGTAATATCAGGATACTTTTCAGTTAAAGATATTTCTTTTGAGGAACTTGCTGATGATGTTATTAATGCTAATTATTTCTGGGTAATATTATCAATACCTATTATTCTAATAGCTCACATTCTAAGAGCTTGGCGATGGAAAACTATGCTTAGACCAGTAATAGAAGCAAAATCAATTTATAATTTGTTCAAAGCTGTTATGATTGGCTATGCAGCTAATAGCGTTACACCAAGAGGAGGAGAACTGTTAAGACCTTATAGTTATGCTCGTCAGGAAAATGTTTCATTCACCAGTGTTTTTGCAACTATTGTCGTCGAAAGATTTCTTGATTTACTCACTCTTTTATCTTTATTCGCTATTTCCTTATTTCTGTTTAGTCAAAAAATTAATTCAGCTTTAAACGAAGTAATATTAAAACTAAGCGAAAACGGTGCTTCCAGCGTTAATATTAACAGCATACTTTATATTGTAGCTATTGTCCTAATTGTAATTATATTTACATTCTATCCTCCCGTAGCTGAGTTTTTATTAAAAATATTCATAAAACCTTTTTCGCAAAAACTTTATGATAAATTTGTTACATTGTTCGAAAAATTTCGCGTCGGTTTTGGAATCATCAAGAAACCCAAAGAATATGTAAGAATAATAATTCAATCGCTTTTAATATGGATTTGCTATGGTTTGCCGATGTATTTAATGTTTTTCTCTTTCAATTTTCAGAACAATTTGCATCTTGGTTTGGATGATGCTTTTCTTTTGCTGATTGTTGTAGGTATTGCTGTTACAATTGCCCCAACACCTGGGGCTTTAGGTGTGCATCACGTAGCTGTTCGGTGGGCTATGATGGCTTTATATGCAAAGCTTGGTCTGACAATGAAAGAAGCTCTGGCTTATGCTATAATTACACACGGAATAAATTTTCTTGTTAATTCATTTGTTGGAGGATACTATTATATACGCCTTAAGAAGAAAATACCAGAAAAAGATGATATTAATAAAGAAATAATGTGATTATTTCGATTTACAATATTTATAAATTATTAAAATTTTGCAATTAGCGTAAAAAAAATTCATAATATACTTTCTTAATTAAATTAATTATGATGTGATTCTGATTGTTCTTTATTAGTCTTTTAAAACTAATTGGTATGCAAGCTATTTCTGTAAGTGTTCTTTAACTTTTAAGTTATTTTTTTCACTATTGAAAAAAATAATATTTTATTTTAGAATTAAAATAATCAAATTAAAATTATTATAATCATAAGCTAAAGTATCATTTCACAATAATAAATGATTTAGAAGAGACATTCCCTTTTGAAATAGCTCTTATAAAATAACACCCTGTTCGATAATTCGATATATCAATTGAATATCTATATGTGCCAGTATTTAATAAAAGTTCATTTTGATAAACTAAGTTTCCCAAAATATCAAATATGAAAATTATTATGTTATTATTTTCTATTTGATTTACTTTTAGGATTAAGTTTTCATTTATAGGATTATTCAAAACTTCTATATTAAAATAAGATTCTTTGGGAGGTTGATTTATATTCGAAAAACCAGGAGTCAAGCAAAATTGCATAGCTTTAGCTAATTCCTCCTTTGTTTCTGCCCCACCAAAACAAAATTCACAATAATGCTCTTCATCTTTTTCTATATTACCATTAAAGCGCATCCCAAGGACCATACTTACGTCAGTAATGCGAGATTCTTGGATTGCCGTGCCACTATTTAGTGAAGCTATTTGATTATCTTTGCTAAAATATTGGGTTATGTCATAACTTAAACCCGCTGCTTGAGCTGTTGTGTTTATTTCATTACTAATGACACCAACTGCAAAAACAGGAAAATCACCAACATATTGAGCTAATTCCGCAGCAGCCGACTTTTCTTTAAAAGATTCAGGTATAGCTTCTGGAAATAAAGCTACTTTATTACTATCAGAATTTGGACCAATATCCCAGTCGTAAAAAAATCCAATAGCTAAGTCTTTAAGAGTTGTTCCGGATATATTTTTTATTTTGATTTGAGCTTTAGCTACTTTCCAATTACCATCTGGAATTATATAATTTTGCTCTATTTGAACACCAATTCTACCAATAGGAAGTTGTGAATCGTCAATAATATTTTTAGTTTCCTCTGGATAGACAAATGGCTTTACAGTATAAAAGTCATTGTTATTTGTGTAATTACCAAATAAAGAACTTAGGAGGTTAGCTTTATTTTCAGTTACCATTATTCCAGCTTTAAACAATTGATTACCGTAATCTTTAAGGATAAAGCCAACACCTTGTTTATTGTCACTTGAACCGCCAAATCCGAATGTACCTCTGTCACCGACAGAAAATTTTATCGCTTTGTTAGAAAAGGTTATTACTTCAGGAGATGGAATAAAAGGAAACATAAAGAAATCGTGGTAACCTGCATCACCATAAATATCTACTCTAAATATCATTCTATCAGGATTTTTTAGGTTAATTCTATATTTAAAACATTCAATTTTAAAATCGGAATTTTCGAATATATTTGAGATGTTAACAACAGAATCTAATACTTCTATTGATTGTAAATAGTCGAGAGCAACTGATAAAACAAACCTAAGATTATTAGCACTTCCAAGGTAATTATGAGCGTTTATAGTAACAATTACTGTATCCCCTACTGAGAATCGTTCGAGAGAAAGTCCAGATGTGTTTTTTAATATAATATCTTGTGCTCTAATGCCTGGAATTGAGAATGGATTTCTATTAATTGCTTTTAGCAAATTCAATCTACCAGACAATACTTTTGCAATTAAAGGATTCTTTGAAGTAATATCATCAGAACATTGCCTTAAAAATTCAATAGATTGCAAAGCTGACAACTCTGGATAACGAGCCCTTACTAAACCTAATGCACCCGATACAACTGGAGCAGCAACTGAGGTTCCTCCTGCTTTTTGTACTGCATAACTATTATCGAAAGTCGTAGCATAGTTTCCAATACCAGGTGCAAATATACGAATATGTGAACCGAGTGATGATGAACTTGTTACATAATCATTTGTGTCTGTCTCGCCTACTCCTAAAACACCTTTATAATTAGCAGGATAATAAGGCGTTATACTCCTATTACCGTTGCCACCCGCTACTACAATAGCTACATCACGACTAATTGCAAAATCAATTATAGATTGGTCAATTTCCGAAGGTGACTTAGGTAGTCCCCAACTACAGTTAAGGACTTTACACCCCCTAATTGCAGCATAAACAATTGACTGATAGCTGTAAATTAATGATGATGGTTCAGTAACTTTGGCTATTTTAATTGGGAAAATTCTACATTTATTTGCAACTCCTGCAATTCCTAAATTATTGTTAGTAGTTGCACCGGTAATGCCTGCCACAACTGTCCCATGGTCATTACCTGAAATCCAAGTGCTTCCAGGTAAAGTTTTATCAGCTTTATATGCTAAGTTATATCCAATAAAATCGTCAACATAGCCATTATTATCGTCATCAATTGAATTTAAAGGAATCTCTCCCCAATTCGGAGCAATAGAATTTTCTATATCCTCATGTTCTTGAACCACACCATTATCGCTGATACCAATTACAACGGATGAATCACCGTTCAAACCAAGATCCCAAGCATCAAAAGCTTTTGTTACCTTTAGCATACTTTGAACTTTTGCATAGGGATCATTTGGCATGCCTAATGGCATATCAATATATATTGGTTCTGCTATTTCAATATTATTATTTTGATTTAAAATCCGTGAACAGAAATCTTCTGGCGTTTCTGAAGAATAAAATTCAACAATAAATGTTCTAAGCAATGGCTCTTCAGCAGAAATTAATCTATTGATTTCCATAATAGCTTTACGAGATAATAACTGAGGATTATATTTGTATGTTTGTTCGGGTTTTAATATTTGTTCTATTATCGTAAAACCTAAGTTAGCAGCTATATTAGATGCTGATTTTATATTATCATATTCAGATTTCATTCTAATAATAGCACGATTTGCTATAACCGGTGCTAATCTACCTTTTTTTTCATTTGCAGGTAGAATTTTTAGAGTAGTTTCTGAATAAAGTATTGAACTTATAAATAAATTTAAGAGAAATATCAATAAGAAATTAGCTTTCAGGAACATCAATACCTCAATTTTTTATTAATGATTTATTTAACATCTAAAGTTAACAAAAGCAACAATGTTATAAAAGTAACAAAGCAATTAGAAAATCCACCTAACCTTATATTTTAGAGTTACTTCTTTTCCTTTAAGAATAGGCACATTAAAAATTACAGTCATCGCATCTTTTTTCTCATACTTATGTGTTGTATCAAGGATTTCCCAATTAGTATAAAGATTTCTTTGAACTTCTACATCAATATCTTGTTCTTTTCGATTTTTAATCTTTAATTCATAGGTTACCTCTCTAACTCTATCAGTAACAGACTTGGATTCTAGGACTTTTTCTTCAACAACTACATCAAATGCTTCACCAACCTTTAGTTTAATTTTTTCATCTTTTGGAGTATGCTCTATAATATCTTCGCCTATAAATTCTATTGTGTTTCCATCGGATTTATTCAACCTAACTTTTCCTTTTGGCATAGGTACACCGAGATTATTCTGTTTTGTATTTTCAAATTCTACAACAACACTTACTTTTCCTTTTTCAACATTGTTACCCCAATCGTAGAAAATGAATTTTTTAATTATTGATATATTTGAAGTTTCGAAAAGAGCTATTTGCTTAGTTTCATTATTAGCAAGGGTTACAGGTCTTTGGAGGTTGTATATATGATACTCAAAGAACGCTTTTTCTTCAAAGTCTCCTTCTCTATATGTTTGAACTGGGGCAATATCCTTATTATAACCGCCCCTTCTAAACATAATATCATCGCTTACGCGATTAACATCTCCAGCTACTAATTTAAGATTAGCGTCTTTAAAAGTAGTTCCAGACTGATTGTCTACACTAACCCAAGCGTTCAAATCAGCTTTTGTATCATTTTCATTAAGTATTGCAACATATTCTGCATGCCAGTTCATTCCTTCAGTGTGATAAGATAATTCAATATCTTGTTTTCCTGACTTTTTTGAATCTATAAGCCAGATTAGGGTTGGTTTAGTAATCAAACCTTCAGGTAGATTGCCAACATTAATTTGGTATTTTGCAATATTAGGAAGTAAAATAAGCCCTCCATCATTTTTCTTTAGGACAATTTGATCTGAAGATGTAGTAAGTAAAGTGCCTTCAATAAAATTACCCTTTTCATCAAGAATTTGTATTTTTTGGTCAAGGTATTTTTTAAGAATTTTTGACATACTTATAAGGTCGTATTGAAAATTCTGCTCAAGAACACTTCCATTAAATTTGAAATGGACACTTGTAGGATCAATCTTTTCAGCAACATTGGTTACTTTGATCTCAGATACTCCTTTATTTAATTCAATTGTGCGAGTATCTTTGACAACTCCTAAATTTGAGTTGTAGACAGTAACATTTAAAGATTTTTGCTGATAATTTTGCCCTTGAAGCTGATATGATATAATAATTAGCGCGATGATTAATAATAAAATTTTAGAGTTATTCATTTATTTTCCTTCAAATTAATTAATCAATTAAAAATTGAAACGAATATAATAAGATTTTAATATGTTTAATAAAAGTTAAAATATAATTAAAATCGAAATATATAAATGTAAAATTAATGATATTTTACAAATGTAATTGATAAATAATAAATTAAAAAGTCCCATATAAAAATAAGGGACTTTTGGAAAAATTTATTTTTTTTGTTTTAATTACGCTTTAAGTGGAGTGTTTTTAATGATATTAATTAATAATTTCCAGCATTTTTGGACAGAAGATATCTGCAGCATTTCATTAGGAGAATGAACTTCTTTAAGATTTGGACCAAAGGAGAGCATATCCATATGTGGATATTTTTCTCCTATTAAACCGCACTCCAGACCTGCGTGAATAGCAACGATCTCAGGTTTATGCCCAAAAAGTTCAGTATAAATAGATTCTGCTTGTTTTAAAATAGGTGAATTAATGTTGGGTTGCCAGGCAGGATAACCGTCACCGTGTTCCACAGATGCTCCAGCCAATTCAAAGCAAGAACGGATCGTTTCTGAAATTACTTTCTTTTCGCTTTCAACAGAGCTTCTCTCGCTTGTTAGTATAAAAACTTCATTTTCACGTGTTTCAATTATCGCAAGATTATTAGAAGTTTGCACTAACCCAGCAATATCAGGACTCATTCTAAAAACCCCATGAGGAGCTGCATAAAGTGCATTAAGTAGTCTAACCTGAAATTCTTTAGGAAATGCCTTATTCAAATTATTAGTCTTTGAGAATTCAAAGACTAAATCGGGTTCTTTTGTCTCGTATTCTTTTTTTATAATATTTTCGTATTCTTTTGCAAAAACAAGAAAGCTCGATTCGTGATTAGCTGGAACTAAAAGAGTAGCAAATGCTTCTCTTGGAATAGCATTATGTTTATTTCCGCCGTTGATAGTAGATAGTCTTATATCGAATAATTTAGTCATATGCCATAAAGCACGAGTAAGCATTTTAATTGCATTGGCTCTCCCATCATGGATTTCAATACCAGAATGTCCCCCGCGTAGTCCTTTAATAGCAATCTGATATGCTATGAGATCACGAGGAAGATTTTCATCAGCATTGTATGAAAATATTATTTTGGTATTTTGCCCACCGGCACAACCAATTGTGAATGATTTGTCTTCTTCTGAATCAAGATTAATTAAGATTTCTCCTTTGAGTAAATCGGTAGCTAAAGTCATAGCTCCAGTAAGACCTGTTTCCTCGTCAAGTGTGCAAAGCAATTCAATATCTGGATGAGCAATTTCGGGAGAGGTCATTATTGCCATTCCCATAGCAACACCAATACCGTTATCTGCACCTAAAGTAGTTCCCTTTGCTTTCACCCAATCACCATCAATATAAGGTTGAATAGGATCATTAAAAAAATCGAAATCAACATCACTATTCTTTTCACAAACCATATCAATATGGCCTTGAATAATGATTGGCTTACGGTTCTCCATACCAGGTGTAGCTGGTTTGCTTATAACTAAATTCCCAGTGGAATCTCTTTTATAAGCAAAATTATTCTCTTCAGCCCATTTCATTAAAAAAGCGACGGCTTTCTCCTCGTGTTTTGAAGGACGTGGATAATTGCAAATTTCTTCGAAATGTTGCCAAACCTGTTGGGGTTCCAAATGACCGAGTATTTTTCCCATATTATTTACCTTTCTTTAATTCTAAAAATGTTATAAAACCTGCATTATAAAGTTGTGTTAAAAAAGTAGTAAGACGCTGATGAACTGGTTGAATTTTATCACCAAATTTTTCAATTAGTTTTTCAGCGATTTCGTTCACATTATTAATGCCATTAATTAATAGCCAAGTTTCTGAGCCAAATTCATCAAGATTAGCCCTAATATATTTATTTTTTAATCTTGGTTGAAGAATTTTACCAAGTATTCTGTCTGTGAATTTTGGAACAAGTACATCTACAAGACCATTATCTTTGATAATATGTTCATATTTAACTTTCGGTGTCATTATCAAATAATTCAGAGCTGTCTTTTTTCTTTTAAACATTAACTTGTTAATAATTATATTATAAAAATAATTTTTTATAATATGCAAGATAATAAAATTTTCAGGAATTATTAAAGAAATGATTAATACCTTGTAAAATATCATAAAACAAGCATTAGTTCATTTAGCTTTTCTAAAATTATCCAAGATAAACATCTAACTCGTCATTATTAACTATATCAGCAATAATCCATTCTTTCTTACTACTATTTAGAAGTGACCCACAATAGTTGCAATAAATATCAAGAGAATCCTCAATTGAAGCCCCGCAACTTGAGCATAAATGAACATAAATTGAAGACTTGGATATTTCAGGATTGACATCTCGTTGCATAACTAAGTACTCATTCTCTGTCTTAATATCTTCATCAAGAATTTTAATACGGTTATTATCCAACATTTTTATTCTTTGGAAAGATTTTCTAATAAGAAAAACGAGAAAATCAGTTCCGTTTTTTGTATTCAAATCATAGAGCATAACAGTATTGAGATATAAACGATTGAAGACAATATCCTCATCTGCAATAAACCGTTTAAACTTTTCAAAAGCATTGTCAGTAACGAAACGACGCATTATCGAAGGTTCTTTTAATGTAATTGCAGTCATAATTTGCATGTAGCCGTTGCTTGCCTTATCCTCAACTAGTTGTGAACAAAAGTCGGGATGTTTACCCATAAAATCTTTTAACTTTTTCTGATAATAACTTGATGCTGTAAGAGTATGACCGACCTTATAATCATTTTCCTGAGTAATTTCAGATAAAACCCAATCGAATTCGCCACTATTTATAAATGCACCACAGAACTGACATTTACAAACTTCTCCCATATCTTTTTGCAACTCTGCATCACAGTTAGGACAGCGGTTAGAATTGAAGATATCCTTACTGATTATTCCTCTTTTTTGGATAAATGACCAGTATTCTGTAAAATCCTCCCAACCGCCAGGAGAGTTTAATTCTGGATGCGATTTGCATACAAATTGGTCGAACATACCAGCATCAATTTTTACATCAATAATACTATAATCTCCGTCTGAAAAACATCGTTGCAATGCAATATTGTAGACCTTTATTTTTGAAAGAGGATTTTCTTGTCCGAGAAGATTCATCATTTTAAACTGAGTATTATATCTTTGGTAAACTCCATCTGATATGTATTTTCTTACTTTGCTCAAGTCCTTTTCAGACCATGCATTTTGAATATCAAAGAATGCTGTTTTTACTTTTAATAAAAATTCTTTCTTATTAAAATTAGGATTATTAATAACAAATTCTCTGAATTTCTTTTGATTAAAGTCTTCGACTTTACTGCCAAAAGGTAAGTTTAATTCTTTAAGTTTTTTGCTCTTTTTGTATTTTATCAGAAAATAAATAAATAGAATAACGACAAGTCCGCCAGCAATAACAAAAAATATTCTTGTTGAACTTTCATACCTGGTAGAACTTCTGTAGCCAGTTCTACGACTTCCGCTGCTAAAACCGCCACTACTTCCACCTCCACCACCACCACCGCCTCCGCTTCTTATACTTTTAAAATCGAATATTTTGCTAATCGAATTGCATAAGATATATTTTAGATTATTAGCAACGCTTTTGATAACCTGAAGCGAATAATTTGAATTTGTTGAAGAATTTGTTATTTCTTTGGAATACGACGAGGAAGTAAAATAAATAAATAACAAAATAAACAGAGCTAATCTGAAAATTTTAATTGTTATAATTTTCATATTACTTTTTATATTTGTGAAAGAATCTCTCTCTTTTTATCATCGAACTCCTGCTGTGTAATCAAACCTTCGTCAAGGAGCAGTTTAAGTTTTCTTAGTTTTGCTGTAAGGTCATCAGGAGTTTGTTGCTGGGATCCAACAGCACCACTTGCCATTTGCCCAAATCCTACTCCTATGCCCATACCCATACCCATACCTGCTCCGCCAGGATTTTTTGCTGCTTCTCTCATTGCTTCAAGCTGTTGAAGTTGGGCAAAGTTAACACCAGCAACAGCAGCAGCTTGAGCTTCAGCAGAAACATCAGCAATTCTATTAATACGCTTTAAAGTCTCCTCATCAAAATTAGTTCCTTCAATTCTGAAATCAGTAATTTCGAAACCGAATTTATCAAATTCGGACTTTAGTTTTTCATTTAAACCTGCAGATATTTCTTCTCTGTTTGCATCTATCTCAGCATAAGAATATTTTGATTCGGCGAGGTAATCTGCAAGGGGTTGAACCAAACGGGAAACTATCATTACCCTTATTTCATCTGTTCTGACAACATCTTTGCCTGCGACAACATTAACAAAAAAGTTATAAGGATCTTTAATGATAAATGAATAATTGCCGAAACCCTTCAGCCCAACGGGAAATTTGTATTTCGGATCCTCATACTTAATAACTGAAGGAGTTCCCCATTTCTGATTTAACACCTTGGCAGTTCTGAAGAAATAAACACCTACTTTGTGCTCGCTTTTAAACGCCTGCATAAAGCTTTTTACAGTAGTCCAAAAAGGGATATTATCAGTTTTAAGATTCATCATTCCTTCATCAGTTATTACAGCTTGTATTTTACCTTCATAAACAAAGATGCAGCCCTGCCCAGGATTGATTATCAACTTTGAAGAATTCTTTATTTCATCCCCATTATCGCTCCAACGATAGAATAGGATATCCTGTGAAGGATTCTCCCATTCAATTATCGAACGCATCTGACTTTTAAAGGAACCAAAAATACCCATTATTACCTCTATAATTTTTGGTTTGAATAATAAAGCAATAATAAAGAAAAATATTGACAAAAAAAATATATTTTTTACTTGGCTTTTAATTTATGTACTTCATGTTTTTTGCGCTAAAAATAGCTGATTGAATAGGATATGGCTAATTATCTTGCAAAACTTAAATATATTTCGAAAAAATCACATTAAAGATCAAAGGTCTATTCTTATAAACTTTTGTTAAGTTCAAATTTTATTAAATAGAGATAATCAAATATTGCTGTTAGCTGAGAAAAAATGAAGAATAATATTAAGCCAGATTTCTTTGAAGCAGAATTGAAAACCCTTCTACTCATAAAATAAGAATTAATAAAACAAGAAAAAAAAGATTTAAAATACAAATTGATTACAAATTCTTTATTTCAACATATAAAAATAGTAAAGTTAAAATTCATTAATCTTCAAATGAAATATTAATAAGAAAATTGGCAATATAACCTAAATCCTAAAAATCTACTCGAATAAATAAAAAAAAAGTGATTGCTTCCAAAGTAATAGCATTGAATAATATCTTTTTCAATAATGAGTAATTTCTATTTCATCTAATTCGTAATCAATAATCATTTTTTTATAGTTATCAGGAATTTCAGTTGAATGGAAAGTGTTTGAATCGAAATACACAAGCACGGCAATTCCTTTAGCTAAGATAATGCCATTTTTTAGTCTTATAATATTTTCAAAAGTAATCGAAGTTTTGCCAATTTTAGAAATACGAGTATAAATTTCGTATTCATCACCAAATCCAGCAGGAGAGTAATAATCAATCTCAGAATGAACAACCATTAATGGTAGTTCTTTCATAAAATTACGACTATCAAGCTTAAAACCTAAGTTTTTCATATATTCTGTGCGGGCATACTCAAAATAATATAGATACTGAATGTTATGGACAAAACCTGCTAAATCTACTTCATGAAACTTGACAGTTCCAGATATTTTATGACTATATCTTGGGATTTCTTTAGAAAGCTGGATTTGAAGTTCTTGGTTCATAATAACAATTTACAATAATAAAAAATATTACTCTATCTTATTTATCTTAAAAAGAAAAATTCCAGAATTATTTACAATTTTGGTAAAATATATACCTGAACTTACTTTGTTTCCAGAATTATCTTTTCCATCCCAAACAAAGCAATTATTTTGAATATACACATTACTTAATTCAAAATTCCTAATTTGATTACCAAATATATCTAATATCTCAAAATTAAAAATAGGTAATAACTCATTTGGAACTTGGATATTAAAATAATCAGTTGAAGGATTTGGATAAACTTTAATATCTTCTGGTTTAAAATAGGAACTTGATTTAATAAAAGTAGGGATATTACAAATGTTACCTGTTCTTAATTCATTTTTCTGGAACATAAGCCATTCCTCACCTATATTTTTGCTAATTGTTATAGCATAAGCCCTACCGTAATTGTTTCGAAAATTTGGATATTCGCTCCAACCTCCTACAATAAATAGATCCATCCGTCCATCATCATTGAAATCAGCAAGAACAGGTGCACTGCCAATTGTAAATCTCTTTCCATAATGTTGCTCAAGATCTATTATGAACATTTCTGAACCGCTTAACCCATTCAGAGCAATTACTTTGCCACTTGAAGTACCGAAAACTACATCAGGCAAACCATCATCATTCAAATCGGACAATGCAGGACCACGAAATGAACCTGAATATTGAGGAACAGTATATTTCCAAAAGATTGTTCCATCATTATTTAAGGCATAGACATAATACATCGTAGTAAAAACCAATTCGCAAATGCCATCACCATCTAAATCGGCAACTGTAACTGGGCTATAAACAGCATAATTAGTTTCATCGTAGAAAGACCAAAGCAAACTACCATCTTCTCCATTTAAAACATATAATCTGCCGCTATAATCTCCGATAATAAGTTCAGGTTTTCCATCAAGGTCAATATCAGATATTGCAGTTCCATGGTAGACTACACCATCCAAATTATAAGACCATAAAAGCTTTCTATCATATCCCCGATAAGCATAAATGCGATTCTGATTGATTGTATCAAGAACCCAAGTAGCAACTACAAAATCTAATTTACTATCTCCGTCAAGGTCTGCTATTGTTGGAGCAGTTTGTATCCAAGAATTTAAATCGACTGCAATTTCCCAATTAACTGAACCAGTTTCAGCATCGAGGCAGATAACCCATCCACCAAATTCTCCGTGTAAAAGATCTAATTTCCCATCTCCGTCAAGGTCTGCTATTGTTGGGGGTGAATCACTTCCTCTTGTTCTGGTTTGCCATTTAACAGAACCATCTTTACCATTAAAACAAAATGTAGTAGGATTACATGAACTTGGGACAATTACATCGAGATTTTTATCTTTATCAACATCATAAATTAATGCAGCGACATCGTTACAACCTTCAAAATTTGGTAAAGAAGTATTATATTTCCAAAGAAGTGAGCCATCTTCGGCATTTAAAGCATAAATGCAGCTATCATTACGATAACAACCAAAAACAAGTTCAAGTTTTCCATCATTATCTATATCGCCAGCAGCAGTCTGGCCTGCAGAAGCATCTTTAGTATCAAACCACCAAAGAATGGAAGGTAATTGAGCATAGATATATGAATAAGACAGAAAAAAAATAAATAAACAGATTGTTACTAAAGCATTAGATATGATAATTCTTTTCATAAATTATTTTTTTTATTTTAATGATATAATATTATTGACTTGGCTTATTCAATTTTTCGAAAATAGCCAAAACCTCATCTAAGCTTTTAGTACCTAAATTTCCTTTAGTGTGCTCTCTTAAAGATATAGTACCGGTCTCGACTTCCTTTTGTCCAATAATAAGAGCAAATGGAATTTTATTATATTCAGATTCTGCAATTTTTCTATTAACTTTTTCATTTCTAAGGTCTAAATCAATTCTGTAACCATGTATTTTAAGCAAATCAGCAATTTTTTTAGCTTCCAGGTGCTGATTTTCTCCGATAGGCAATACTGAAGCCTGGATAGGAGCAATCCAGAACGGGAAGTTACCTGCGTAATGTTCAATCAGAATGCCAAAAAATCTTTCGAGTGAGCCGAGCAAAGCTCTGTGAACCATAAAGGGACGATGCTCCAAACCATCTTCTCCCTTATATGTTAATCCAAATCTTTCAGGTAAGTTAAAATCAAATTGAATCGTAGTGAGTTGCCATTCTCTGTTAAGTGCATCCTTAACTTTAATATCAATCTTTGGGCCATAGAAAGCACCTCCACCTTCATCGAGTATATATTCCAGATTTTCTCTTTTTAGAGCAAGTTTTAGCGAGTCAATTGCTTTGTCCCAAAGTTCTTTTTCTCCAATAGATTCTTCAGGTTTTGTAGCCAAGTAATAATTCATTTCCTTGAAACCAAATGAGCGTAGTATGTAATTAGAAAAGCGGATCACTTCAACAATTTCATCTTCAATTTGCTCTTTTGAGCAAAAGATATGAGCATCATCTTGAGTAAAACCACGTACTCGCAACAAACCGTGAAGAACACCACTTTTTTCATATCTATAAACTGTCCCAAGCTCAGCCCATCGAAATGGCAAATCTCTATATGAACGCGGTTCGTTCTGATATATCATCACATGGAAAGGACAATTCATAGGTTTTAAATAATAATTTTGTTCATCTATTTCCATTGACGAATACATACTGTCTTTATAAAAGCCAAGATGACCACTTGTTTCCCAAAGCCAACTGCGTCCTACATGAGGTGTATAGAGGATCTCATAACCATTTTTAATGTGTTCTTTTCTCCAAAAATCTTCTATAATCATTCTAATCCTTGCACCTTTAGGATGCCAATAAATCAATCCAGGACCCGCTTCGTCGTGCATACTAAATAAATCGAGTTGTTTCCCGAGTTTTCTATGGTCTCTTTTTTTTGCTTCCTCAAGAAAATTTAGATAATCATCAAGCATTTTCTTTTTTGGAAATGATATGCCATAAATACGGGTCATCATCTTCCTTCCAGAATCACCTCGCCAATAAGCTCCAGCAACTGATAGAAGTTTTATATATTTTATTAATCCTGTATTAGGGACGTGTGTTCCACGGCAGAGATCTATGAAATTGCCTTGCTGGTAGAAAGTAATGTCTTCTTCTTTTAATCCTTCGAGAAGCTCTAATTTATACTCATCTCCAACTTTTTGAAAATGTTTTATTGCGTCCTCCCAAGATATTTCAATTCTCTTATATTCAGATTCTGCCTTAGCTAATTCTTTCATTTTTTCTTCAATTGCTGGCAAATCTTCAACACTTATTTTTTTATCGTCAGGCAAATCTAAATCATAATAGAAGCCATTTTCAATAGCAGGACCAACGCCAAACTTCACTCCAGGATATAGAGCTTGAACTGCTTCAGCCATAAGATGAGCAGAAGAATGCCAAAAAATTTCTTTGCCTTCTTCATCATTAAATGTTAAAATCTTAATTTCTGCATCTTCTCTGATAGGACTGCTTAAATCGTATTTCTTACCGTTCACAATGATACCTAAAGCCTCTCTTGCAAGCCCGTCTGATATGGTTTTTGCTATTTCATATCCCGTAGTCCCTTCTTCAAATTCTTTTATATCTTTATTAGGCAAAATTATTTTCATTATTGACTCTAAATGATTAATTAACAAAAAGAAATATAACGTTTTTCTAATCTAAAAATTGAAAAAGTAGAGGATTTATTGATTTAAAAATCTATATTTATAGATATTTAAAAAATTGGATTAATTGTTTAATTTTTCTTTCTAAATTCTTGTATTTTTTGCATAAGTAAAGTTTGCAGTTCAATAAACCTCGAATTGAACTTTTCCATTTTATTTTTTAGCATAATTTCAAATTTCTGATTGAATGCAACAACATCTTTATCATCTTGATAAAGAATAGATATCGCTTGAAGTTCTTTCTGATCTTTGAAACCTGCTTGAACCATCATTTTCATTATGGCTTCTTCTACTGGCTTTTGAGATTTATCAACTTCAATAAGTGCTTTTTGAAGCTCTAATGAGTCTTTGGCATTGTTTATTAAACTTTTTGCTTTATTTATTCTTTCGTATAAAGTATTATCAAACTGTGCTGAATTCAAATAACTAAAAACGCTATTAAGCAATTTCATATATTTCGCTTTACTTTCAGAATTAATAAGAGCAGAATTTGAGTTATTCGAGGAGTCATTGAACAAATCGCCTTGATTAATATTTTGCGAAAGAATTTGAGAATCTTCTTGACTGTGTAGTTTTAGTTCATTTAAAAGGTTCTTTTCAAGATATTTAGCAGATACTAAATTTCCTAATTCTATAAAAGACTTTGAGCTATCTACATTTTTTCCAAGTTCTCTTTTCTCTGAACAACCAATTAAAATGTATGCAATAATTAGTGAAATAAAAGATATAAATATTATTTTTTGTTTTTTCATTTCAACTCCGTTAATTTTTTATTTTTAAAATTAAGAAATTTTTATTTCTTTTTGAAATGATTTGAGAAGACTATGATATTTTGTATTAAAAATGTTCATTTAAAAAGAAATATAAAAATAATTCGTCAATTAATGTTTTTATAATAATTTAGACAAGAAAAAAGTTAAACAAGATCCGATACATAATTGAAAATTTTAAAATAACATTATAAATTATCTTAAATTTTAATTAAATGAATACAAATTTTAATTAAATGAATACAATAAAGAAAGATTTTTTTGAGATATGATAAAAATGAAAGTTATATTTTACATAATTGTGCTAATTTACTTTATGTTATTAGGTTCAGACTCTATTATATTAGCTCAAAAATTGGACAAAAACCTTTATAGTAAACTGCAAAGTAAATTGATAAAAATAAATTCGATTTCATTTAATTTTCTTTCTAAAGAGGACCCTAAATACCAAGGTTTAGTGAGAGCTAAGAGAGGTAATAAGTATGATGTTCAAACCCCAATAAGAAGGTTAATATGTAATGGAACTACTATTTGGAATTATAACGAAATAGAAAAAAAAGTAGTATTATCCAGCTATGAAGAAGAAACGGGTAACTCTATTTCGATTGAAAACCTATTTTTCAATATAGTGCAGGAATTTAAACCTGCTGAGACACAATTTTTAAATTTGAATGGTAAAGAGTGCTATAGACTTAAGCTAACCCCAAAAAATAATCAAAATAGCGAGTATAAAAGCATTGTCTTATATATTTTAAAAGAAGATTTATCAGTTTTTACAGTTCAAATCGATTCGAATGATATAACTCAAACTTGGGAAATTAGTAATTTGCAAATTAATCCTAAATTGCCAGATAAAATTTTTGAATTTAATGTTCCTGAAGGAACCCTAATAATAGATTTGCGATAAATAACGAGAATAAAATGCTAACTAAAGCTCCATTGATTGCAGCAATAGACGTAGGAACAAATTCATTTCATTTGCTAATAGCTTCAGTAAATAACAGAGGAATGCTTCAAATAAACAGTAGAGAAAAAGAGGTAGTCAGGCTTGGTTCTTCGAGTGGCGATATGAAATATCTCTCACCAGAAGCAATAGCAAGAGGATTTGAAACTCTTAAGAATTTCGCTCAGCTTGCTAAGTCCGAGAAAGCTGAAATATTTGCAGTAGCAACAAGTGCTGTTCGAGAAGCTCTTAATAAGAAAGAATTTTTAGATAAGGTCAAAGATGAACTTGGCATTGATATTGAGGTAATATCTGGTAATGAAGAAGGAAGACTTATTTATTTAGGTGTTCTGCATGCTTTACCAATTTTAAATAAAAAAACATTAATTATTGATATTGGTGGAGGAAGCACAGAAACGATTGTCGGTTTAAATGGAGAAATATTATACGTTAACAGCGTTAAACTCGGAGCCATAAGACTAACTAAAAAATTTTTCGATACAGTCAAAATCAACAATAAGCAAATCGAAGATTGTCGTGAATATATTAAAGGAGAATGGACACCTATTTTAAAAAATGTTCAAAACTGCGGCTTTGAAACAGTAGTTGGAACATCCGGAACTATTCAAAATATTGCTATAATGGCTTTAGCAGAGAAAAACGAAAGAATTCCAGATATTTTGAATGGAATAATTATTTCTACAGAAGATGCTCTAAAGATTATTCATAAAATTTTGTCAGCTAAAACAATTGATGAGCGAAAAGCTATACCAGGTATGGATTTAGACAGAGCAGATATAATAGTCTCGGGAGCATTGATCTTGGAGTTCATCTTAAAAACATTGCAAATAAATAAATTTTGCATATCCTCATACGCATTAAGAGAAGGAATTCTATTTGATAAAGTTGAAAAAGCAAATGCTCTTCAACAATATGGTAACCTCAGTCATTTAAGATATGAAACAATACATTACTTATGCCAACAATATAAAGTAGACTTAAAACATGCCGAATATGTAAAGAATATTGCTTTAACGATTTTTGATAGTCTTCAAGATTTGCATAAACTTGGTAATTATGAAAGAGAACTGCTCGAAGCAGCATCATTACTTCACGATGCTGGATATTACATATCACACGATCAACACCATAAACATAGTTATTATTTGATTATGAATAGTATAATGCCCGGTTTTACCAATGATGAAGCAGAGATGATAGCTAATATTGCAAGGTATCACCGCAAAAGCCACCCCAAAAAAAAGCATCTTGAATTTCAAAATCTAAGCGAAGATAAACAAAATATTGTAAAAATTCTTGCAGGAATATTAAGAATTGCTGAAGGCATAGATAGACGTCAACTTCAAACAGTCAAAGAAGTAAGAGTATATACCAACGCAAAAGAGATTAATATCCATCTTATCCCAAATGAAAATACAGAATATCCTGATATCGAGCTTTGGGGAGCTAACAGAAGAAAACTACTTTTAGAAGAAATATTTAGGAAGATAATTAATTTCTATATTCCTTCGCTTAATAATTAGATTCATCACGCCATCGTATTATTTTCCAAACATCTTTATTAGAATTTCTCTTTAATCTGAAATTTGCTCGTCCCTGAATGTTAATAATATCAATTGGTGTAAATGTGATAGTTAAATTGAATCCTCTCGAAATATCGAGAAGAAGAGAATCACCTATAGCTACAATAACCTCGTTCCATATTAAATCCAGATTCTGTGCAGCTTGAAATAGACCATTTGTAGTATACATATCTTCATCTCTTCCCCAAGAAACATCCATATTTTTTTCATAATTACGGTATACAAATACAAATTCATCATCAAGCAAAGCGCCATAGACTATTGTGTCTTTGAAATTATAAGCATATCTAAAATTTTGGAAAACACCATCAACTGTTCTTTGATCACCAAGTACAGGACCGGAATGTGAATCATCCATAAGTCCAGGTGCAAAAGGATTATTGCAGGAGTTCATTAAAATTATAATACAAAACAATATTTTATGTTGGAGTATTTTCAAATTAAATTTTGTATTTATCAAAAAAGTTAGTTTTAAAATTAAGAAAAATATTTTTTTTGTATTAACGACTTTTAAATAAATTTTAGGAAAAGTATGAATAAAAGTGAAGAATTAAAAGAAGAAATTATAAAAAAGTTAAAAACTGTATTTGACCCTGAAATTCCTGTTAATATATGGGAATTAGGTTTAGTCTATGACTTACAGATTACTGCTAATAATGAAGTAGTAATACTAATGACTTTAACAGCACCAAATTGTCCAGAAGCAGAATCTATTCCTGTAGAAGTTCAAAGAATTGTAAAAGAAGTGCCTGGAATTAGAGATGCAAAAGTTATTCTAACATTCGACCCACCTTGGTCAAAAGATATGATGAGCGAAGCTGCAAAATTAGAGTTAGGTTTTTTCTAATATTTTTATGGTCGAAATACAACAATGGGGAATGATTCCTTTTGAATTAGCACTACAAAAGCAAAAAGCTTTAGCAGACGAAATAATACTTAAACGAAACCGCAACGTTTTAGTTCTTTGTCAACATCCAACTGTAATTACAATAGGAAGAAATGGGAGTGAAAATAACTTATTAATGAGTAAAGATTTTCTCAAATCATTAGGCATTGAAATAGTACATATTGATAGAGGCGGTGATATAACTCTTCATAATCCAGGTCAATTAGTGGGGTATCCAATATTTAATTTATCGAGTTTTAAAGAAGATTTGCATTGGTTCCTAAGAAAAGTTGAGATTTGCTTAATTGAATTATTATCGAATTTCGGCATTAGATCTCATACGATAGAAAAAATGACAGGTGTATGGATAGATAATAAAAGAAAAATCGCAGCAATAGGATTCCATTGTTCTCGATGGGTGACAACACATGGTTTTGCTCTAAATGTCAACAATAACATTAAAGAATTTGATTATATAGTTCCTTGTGGTATAAAAAATAAGGAAACAACATCAATAGAGCAAGAAATTGGCACAAATATTGATTTTAATATTGTAGTAGAAAAGTGCATTGAAATATTCAAGATTAATTTTCAGGAAGAAAAAAATTAATTTTTTTTTGTTTAATTAGATAAAAAAGATTATTTTAGAAGTCCTGAAAAACTTAGGAAGCGTTCTTTTATAATTAAGCGGGAATAGCTCAGTTGGTAGAGCACAACCTTGCCAAGGTTGGGGTCGCGAGTTCGAGTCTCGTTTCCCGCTCGACGGTTATCACCGTCGCTTCCTCTTTATGCTGCATGCCTTGCCGTCAAGTCCCCCGATGGCGAGGCATTTTTTTTACAATATTATTATAAAATAATTATTTTTTTATTCGTTTTTTTATTTGAAATATTTGTATATTTGCAAAAAGTTATTTCTATAATAGGTGTCTATCGAGTTTTTGTTACAACAATAATATTTTAATTCACTGCGTCTTAGTTAGAGAAAACGCGTTTAGCTATTCGCAGTATTATATTGAAATAAAAAAACCTTGAGGTATCATTTATGCTCGATAGACTTTTAAAATACACTTTATTAATAATCATATTCGGATTATACTTCTTTTCATATTCCTCTGCTAACGAAGATAGTTGGAAAAAATTAGAATCAAATAACAGTGATTTATTATTATCTTTTACACCTATTTTAACAGGCATTGATACTATCTTATGTAAAGATGGAAGAAAAACAATTATTCCAAGCTTTAAAGATTGCTATCAAGATTTTATTAATGAGGGCAAACCTATCGTTCTTGCTTCTTCAAAAAGCATAACAGTTCCCTCGCCAAATAATTTTAAAATCTCAAAAATTGAAATCAAAGAAGCATATTCTATTTATGGTACAATAGCACCAAGACCTAAAATAATATTGAAAGATGGTTCAACACAAGAAATTTATGACATTAATGAAGAATATTATAAACTAAATGAACAAAATTGGGCAAATATAGAATATTCAGGAATATCAAGAAACAGACATATAGCTTTATTAAAAATCCATCCATACCTTTACAATCCGAATACAAATATTATTCAGATTCCAAAAGAAATAATTGTTCATATTACTTTTGATTCTTTTATAAATAATGCAATTATTAATGAAGATAATTCATTCTCCTTCTCAATTAATCATTCTGAAACAAAAAATTGGATAATTGATATACCATCATCTATTAAAATTGATAAAAAGAAAGATGAACTTTTAAATAATCCAATCATAGGTTGGTTAAAAGTTAAAATAGAAAGTGAAGGAATTTATAAGATTGATGCTAATATGTTATCTACCGCAGGAGCTAATATTAATAAAGAATTAATATCTACGATAAAATTATTTGGTAATGGAGGTATTGAATTAAGCGAGATAGTAAGCGATGCAGAAAAAAATATATTGAATGAGCAACCAATAATAGTAAAAACAAAAAATGATGGTACATTAGATTATATACTATTTTATGGTGCTTCAACTTCTAACTTCACTTACAAACAAGGTAGTTACTTACACTATATCAATCATTATAGCAATAACAATTATTATATATTAGCTTGGGGTGGTTCAGAAGGAAAAAGAGCAGAAGCATTAGAAAATCCGACTGGAACTCCACAGCAACCAAATACATATACTAACTATATTTTTTATGAAGAAGAGGTAAATAACCCATTTCTTTCAGCTGGTTCTGGGAGGACATGGTTTGGTGGAACAGTATTCCCTCGTAATTTTGTTAATCATTTATTTAATTTAGACCCATCTGGGCAAATTAAATACCGCTTTTCTCTTGCTCATAGAGCTAAGCAAACTGGCAAATTCATAATATACGAAGGGGGCAATCAAATAGCAACACTTTCTATTCCAAGTAGCAATAGTAGCTATGTGGATGCATTATGCATGCAAGTTGAAGCATCAGCTCCTGCTTCAATTTTAGCTTCAATTGGATACAGCAATCTTAAAATAGAATACTCTAATCCTGAGATTTCGACAGCCACTCCTTTTTTTGACTGGTTAGAAATATCTTATCCAAGAAGTTTCGCTGCTGTAAATAATGAAATCAATATATATACTGAACCAAACTGGAAAGGTTTATATGAGTTGAATGTTAACAACTTCACAGGAGAAGTTATTGGTTTTAATACAACTGATCCAGCAAATCCAAAATTATTATTGAATAAGGCAACTACAAATGGGTTGTTTATTTTCACGGTCGAATTAGAACAAGACAAACCTCAGAAGTATTTTATATCAGGAAATTTAAAGATTCCCGAACTCCAACAAATAGAAATATCCTATCTAAGACATGATACTTGCAAAGCTAATGTTATAGTAATAACTCATCCTGATTTAATAAAATCAGCTGAGGATTTTGCAAATTACCGTGCCAAGCAAAGTAATTTAATTACTAAGGTCGTTAGGACAGATGCTATATACAATGAATTTGGAAGCGGAATTGCCGATCCTACAGCTATTAGGGATTTTATATCATATGCATTAAGAAATTGGTCCGTTAAACCAACTTATGTTGTTCTATGGGGTGATGGGCACTTTGATTATAAAAACATACAAACAAAAGAGATAAACTTTGTACCACCATACGAATCGCTTGATACTACAAGTTTTTCAGGTTTGGAATCTTATACAACGGACGACTATTTTGCAAGAGCCATTGGAAATGATAATTTAGTAGATGTTGCGTTAGGTAGAATGCCTGTAAGTTCAGAAGATATAGGGCAAATGCTTTTAAATAAAATAAAACACTACGAAAACAATTCATCAGATGATGGATGGAGGGTCAAGGTTACATTATTAGCTGATGATGGTCCTAAAGGGAGACCTGATTGGACTGACTGGGCAACTCATACCAATCAGTCAGAAAGGTTGTCCTATTATTATATTCCAAATGACATTCAGCAAAAAAAGATTTATTTGGCAGAATATCTCCCAGAAAATTTACCTGGAGGTGCAAAAAAACCAAGAGCTATGGAGGATTTAGTTACAGATATAAATACCTCCGGAGCTTTACTATTAAATTGGATAGGACATGGTAATCCGAGTGTTTGGGCACATGAAAAAGTATATGAAAAAAGTATAACAAACCCGATGTTTAATAATATTGATAAATTATTTTTTGCAACTGCGGCTACCTGTGAGTTTGGACGCTTTGATATGGCTGATTTACGAAGCGGAGCAGAAGAAATGATTTTGAGCAAATATGGAGGTGCAATTGGAGTTTTTTCAGCCTCCAGAGTAGTCAATTCTGCAGATAATGCTGCTCTAAATGATTTATTCTACAAAACTATTTTCACTCGTGACCAGGATTCTAAACAGTATCCCACATTAGGTCAAGCTTTATATTTAGTAAAGCAAATTAGGACTAACTCGAATGATGAGAAATTTTTTCTATTAGGGGATCCTACATTGAGACTCTTAATACCTTATTACGAAATAAGAATAGATTCAATAAATGGAGTTTATGTAGGAGATGGCATTGATACTTCTTATTTAAAAGCACTATCAAAAGTAAATATTACTGCATATATTATTAATCCAATTACAAAAGAAATTGAAAAAAGCTTTAATGGTAAAGCTATACTCACTATGCTCGATTGCGACTTAAACATTGTAGCTATTGATACAGATATAGATAAGACAGCTCATAGATTTACAAAACCAGGCCCAGCACTCAACCGCAGTTTATATCAAGTCTCTGCAGGCGAATTCAAAGCAAGCTTTATTATTCCAAAAGATATTAGTTTTATCAACAAACCAGGCCGCATATTAGCCTATGCTTTTTCAGAAGATAAACGATATGCTAAAGGTAGCTCACAGCAGTTCAAAATAAATGGCATTGATCCTACAGCATCTGATGACAATCAAGGCCCTAAAATTAGTATCTATCTTGATTCAAAAGATTTTAAAGTTGGCGATATTGTATCATCATCACCTTTATTAATAGTTGATCTATGGGATAAAAGCGGTATAAACACAACTGGCATAGGCATTGGTCATCGGATAGAAGCTTGGTTAGATGATGCTACTAATTCAATAGACTTGACTGATTATTTTAATACTTCTCTTGAAGATTCACGTTCTGGAACTGCTCAGAAGATTTTATTTAACCTTAATAAAGGATACCATAAAATAAGAGTAAGAGCTTGGGATGTATTTGATAATTATTCAGTAGAAGAAACATATTTTTACGTAATTGATGGAATATACACTAGCGAAGTGCTATGCTATCCAAATCCATTTTCCAATTTTACAACTTTTCGCTTTAAACACAATATTTCTCCACCATTCAACTATGAATTAGGAATATTGAACTCATTAGGACAAACGATTTTTAATAGAAATGGAGATATTACATCTAATAATATTGGAGAAATTAACTGGGATGGGAAAAATAATGAAGGCTTTGCTCTTTCACAAGGAGCATATTATTTTTATATAAAGATCTTAACAAATAAAGGCGAATTACAAACAAAATTTGGACAATTTCAAATTATTAAATAAGTTAAACGTTAATAAATTTTATTATATAGAGCAAATATGAAAAATTTAGATAAAAATCGGAGAAATATAATGAAACTAAATCGTAAAAGGGGAAGTTTAATTATCTTAATACTTTCTTTTACTTTAATTTATAGTTCAGCTTATGGACAAGCAGGAGGTTCGGCAGTTCCATTTTTACTTATCTCACCTGATGCTCGTTCGAGTGGTATGGGAGAGGTAGGAACAGCCATTGCTGATGATATCAATGCAATCTATTGGAACCCAGCTGGTCTCGCTTATCTCGATTATTTTTCTTATGATGAAACAGAGGAGGAAATTCCATACAGGCAGGTGGCACTTTCTTTTTCGAGATGGTTACCACAATTTAATGCTGACCTTTTTTATAGTTATGGAACAATAGGACAACATTTTGATGCTTTAGATGGGACAGTAGCTCTCAACTTTATTTTTATGAATTTAGGAGAATTCACACGAACATATGAAAATGGACAAGAAGCAGGTAAGTTTCTATCTAATGAATTCTCAATTGGTTTATCATATGGAACTATGGTTGCAAAAGACCTTGGTATAGGTTTTCAACTCAAATATATACAATCAAATCTTGCACCTGCTAATGCTTTCACCGGTGGCGATGCTGGCGTAGGAATTAGTGGTGGTTTTGATATTGGAGTCCTTTGGAAACCTTCAGAATTAAATCTTGGATTTCTCGATTTAAGCGGCAAAGTTAATTTGGGACTTAATCTTCAGAATATTGGACCAAAGATGACTTATCGCAACGAATCTGACCCATTACCCACCACATTGCGTTTAGGAATTTGTCTCAATCTCATTAAAGATCAATTTAACGATTTAAAGCTCGCTTTCGATTTTGCAAAACTTTTAGTGAAACGAGATAAACTTGGAGCTGATCCACTGCCGAAATCGTTAATTACTGGCTGGCAGAATCCTGGAGGTGAATATGCGGTTGGAGCAGAATACTGGTATGAGCATATAGTTGCTTTAAGAGGAGGTTTCTTTGCAGAACCATCAGTCGCTGGCAACAGAAAATATTGGACATTAGGAGCTGGGGTCCGCTATAGTATATTTGAACTCGATTTCAGCTATATATTAACTATTGAGGAGAATCATCCTCTTGCAAATACTATGCGGTTTTCAATGCTTGTGGATTGGAAGTAGCTATAATATAAATCCTTCAAAGAAATAGAAAAAGCCACTTTTTCATTTAGAAGAGTGGCTTTTTGTTTATAATATATTAGCTAATAATAATTAATTTAGTGATCCCAAGGGGATTCGAACCCCTACTACCAGCGTGAAAGGCTGATGACCTAACCATTAGTCGATGGGACCTTTGTTTTTCAAAAGATTACAAAATTAAGAACTTTTTTCTAAATATCCAAATTATTTTACTTCAAAAGCATTTGATAATACAGGAACACCAAGAGGCATATTTATCATAATTCTTTTTAGATTTTTTCCATCCCAATCAACAACAAAAATATCATAGACATTACCTGTTAGTTTAGGTAATGCAAAGACAATCTTTTTACCATCAGGTGAAAAAGATAGCCTTTTACTAGAGGTAATATCATAAGCTCCATATCCTTGAATAATAGTATTGAAATTAATGACTTTTGCAACGTAACCACCTCCATCGGGATATGCAATCTCAATGCCTTCCTTAGTCCAAATAACCATTCTATCCAAATCTTTAGCAATTTGCTCAGGATTGCTTATATTCTCTGGTTTTAAAGCATTATAATTGAACTCGTAGTTATTCGTTCTAAAATTATTAACAGTCTCCCCAATTGTTAAGATTAATCTCATTGTAGCAAAATTGATCCCTCTTATTTGTATAGGATTAAGAGCATCGGTATGAGTACAAGATTTAAGAATACCATCCTTCCAAGATATAATTTGGTAACCAACTGTTTCAAGATCATTTCCAACCTTTTTTAGTCCTTTCATCACAAACCACATTTGATTCCCTTCTTTACTGATAATAATTTCTTGATTTACAGGCAGAAATACTTCAGCCTGAGAGCTATCAAAAAAGACTTTTAAAGAATCCTGAAGCAATATAGTATCCATTTTTGCTGTTTGTATATTATAACGTACAAGAATAGGTTGGCTTAAACAAAGGTCAATACATCCAATAGCCTGATATCTTAGGAAATAAGCTACATAATTACCATTATAGCTTAAAGCTGTGCAAGGAGGCTTTTGAAATACAATTTCATACCCTGGATCTGATGTTTTAATCATTGGAAAAGTCACAATATTTCCATCTTCTTTTAAAAGCCAGTGCCTAAACTCAAGCTCTGCATCCTTCTCAAAAATAATACTGCCGAATTGAGAAACACCTGTAATAAATGAACAACTTTGGTCAGAGATCTTTTGGAGAGTATCTTTTAAAAGCGAGTATCTATAAAAACCATACTGTTCTGGGGTTGCACCGTCAATTTCTCCAACGTTAAAGTAAATGTATCTATCAAAGATTTTTGCTGGTGTGCTTGTTTGTTGGCAACTATTTAAAATAAAAACTAATAAAACGAAAAAACAAAAAAAATAATTTTTAATTAACATAACAACTCCATAATAATCATTTCCAAATTAATAAATTATTTTATTTTATGGAAATAAAATTAATTAATGATTAAAAAATCATTAAGAATACTCTCAACTATTTTTCCAACTCTTCCAAAATTTCATTTAAAGAAGACCATTCTTCTAATTTCGAAGATAAAAGTGTAGAAAGATTATCGAATTCCTGTTTTTTTTCATTCTGCTTTTTAATATTAGCAATAAACTCTTTAGAAGCAAAGAATTCGCCAAGTTTTTCTAATTTTATCTCAATATCTGATATTTCATTTTCTAATTTTTCAATTTGTTTCTTTATTCTGTTATGTTCTTTTTGTATTTTCTTTTTTTTTAGTCTTTCACTCTTTACTTTCGACAAATCTTGATTTTGTGAAATTAATGTCTTATTCGATGCATTATTCCTTTCGATTTCATTCAAGTTATCCAATTTATACTTTTCTAAAAAGTAATTAATATTCCCTTGATATTCTTTGATTTTTTTATCTTTAAAATAATAAGTTTTATTTGTTAATCCATTTAAAAAATCTCTATCGTGAGATACTACAATTAAAGTTCCTTTATAATCGAGCAAAGCTCTCTTTAGCACGTCTTTTGCGGGCATATCAAGATGGCTTGTAGGTTCATCGAGAATAAGAAAATTTATTGGTTGCAGAAGCAATCTTGCTAAAGCTAAACGAGATTTTTCACCTCCAGAAAGCACTTTAACTTTTTTGGACACACTGTCGCCACTAAATAGAAATGCCCCTAAAAGATTTCTAATTTTTAACCTTATATCTCCTGTAGCAATCCTATCAATTGTTTCAAGAACTGTCAAATTTTCATCAAGCATTTCTGCTTGGTTCTGTGAGTAATAACCTATTAAGACATTATATCCTATTAAAAGAGATCCTTGATAACTTTCATTTTGTGATAAGATACGTGAAAAAGTTGATTTTCCTTCACCATTTTTACCTACAAAAGCTACTTTTGCCCCTCGTTCTATTTCAAAATCAATATTATGTAGAACACATTTATCCCCGTAATACTTTGTAATTTTCTTTGCCTCACAAACGATTTTTCCGCTCGGCAATGGATCTGGAAATGAGAATTTCATAGTTGAAAGGTCTTCCTCTTCAATTTCTATGCGTTCGAGCTTTTCAAGTTGTTTGATTTTGGATTGCACTCTTGAAGCAAGGGTTGCTTTATATCTAAATCGTTCAATAAACCGCTCAATTTCCTTAATTTGCTTTTGTTGATTTAAGTATGCAGAATAAATTTGTTCTTTTTGTTCATTACGAAGCTTTACATATTGTGAATAGGGAACGTTTATATCGTAAATTTTACCTTTGACAATTTCAATTGTTCTGTTTGTCACTTTATCTAAAAAGTTTCTATCGTGAGATACAATTATAACGGCACCATTATAATCTACTAAATAATCTTCGAGCCATTGAATTGATTCTATATCGAGATGATTAGTAGGCTCATCAAGAAGAATGATAGAAGGCTTTGTTAGAAGAATCTTAGCAAGCTCAACCCGCATTTGCCAACCACCACTGAAATCGTTCATCAATCTATGAAAATCCTGACGATCAAAACCTAATCCTAATAGCACTTTCTCTATTTCAGCATTTAATGATAAACCACCAAGCAAACGAAATCTTTCATTTAGGTCGGCTAATTCTTGAACCAAAGACAAATACACCGTTGAATTGAAATCAGTATATTCTTCAATTGTTTGATTGACATTTCTTATTTTTTCTTCGAGACATTGTATTTCAGTTAGAGCTGATTTTGTTTCCTCGTATATAGTTTTGTTTGAGTTTAAATTCATTTCTTGGGGAAGATACCCTATCGTAATGTTATTGGGAATAGTGATCATACCCGCTTCTGGCTGCTCCAAACCAACAATTATTTTCAATAATGTAGTTTTACCAGTGCCATTTCTACCAATAAGTCCAATTTTATCATAGGAGTTAATTGTAAACGAGATATTATCAAAAAGATAATGCCCCCCAAAATGTATTGATAGATTAGAAATGTTAATCATTATATAATAAAATTTATAACTTAATTCATAACAAAAAAATAAAATACAAAATTACTAAAGGAACAGTAGAATTTTGTAATTTGCTTTTTTCAGAACGAAAAATATTCATAATTATGGAAAAATCAACTCTTACAAAATTAATCCTGAAATTACTAACAGAAAATAAAGCACCATTGAGCTTTAAAGAAATATTAAATGATTTAGGTATTGCCCTAAATACCAATGATTATAAAAAATTAAAGATTACACTCGAGGAAATGTGTTCATCTGGTTTAGTAGAAACGTTGAGCAGAAGAAAATACACTATTAAAACAGAAGAATATGGCGTTTTTACTGGGACATTGAAAATTAAGCATGAAACAGGGACTGTAATTACAAATTCTCCCGAATTTCCTAAGATTTATATAAAAAGAAGACACATCCATAATGCTTTAGATGGCGATATAGTAGTAGTCAAACTTCTTGGTATGAAAAAGGAAAAGAGAGTAAAAGGAGAAATAGTTGAAATTCTGAAAAGAAGCGACAAACGAATCGTAGGAACCATAGAATACGACGGAAATTTTTATTTCTTGATACCTGATGATGATAAGTACTTGGTTGATTTTCTCATTCATCCACAAAAGCTAAAAGGAGCTACTCATAAAGACAAGGTAACGGCTAAATTTCTATCATGGGATAACCCATCAAAAAGTCCACAAGCTGAAGTAATCGAAATAATCGGAAAATCCGGATTACCTAAAGTTGAATATCAAGCAATTTTAAATGAATTTGGAATTAGCGATCAATTTAATAAACATTTGCTCGAAGAAGCAGAAACCATTCCCAAAGCAGTTACTCAGAAAGAAATAAAAGAACGTTTAGATCTAAGAAATGAAATTATAATTACTATTGATCCTGTTGATGCAAAAGACTTCGATGATGCTTTATCTTTAAAGGAATTAGAAAATGGCAACATTTTGCTTGGTGTTCACATTGCTGATGTTAGTTACTATATTAATGAAAATAGCTTGATTAATAAAGAAGCATACAAGAGAGGAAATAGCATTTATTTAGTTGATAAAGCCGTCCCAATGCTTCCTGAAATATTATCAAACGAAATTTGTTCATTGAAGCCCAATCGTATTCGTCTTACTTTTTCAGTATTGATGGAATTCTCACCAACCGGTATTTTGAAGAATTATAAAATAGAAGAGTCTGTTATTAAAAGTAAAAAAAGATTTAACTACGACGAAGTATTAAATATAATAGAAACTGGAAAAGGCGAATATTCAGACTTAATTTTACGATTACATATATTAGCACAATTATTAAGAAAAAGAAGATTTAATAAAGGAGGTATTGATTTAGAATCAATAGAAGTCAAATTTCAACTTGATAAAGACAAGAATCCCATTCGTGCCATTTTGAAAACAAGTAATTATGCTACCCAACTTGTAGAAGAATGTATGTTATCAGCAAATCAAACTATTGCCAAGCATATTACAAAACTTTCAAAAGAATATGGGATAAAAACAAAACTACCCTTCTTATATCGAGTCCACGATGAGCCTAATCCTACAAAATTGCCTGAAGTCTTGAATTATTTAGGGCTTTTCGGAGTAAAATCAATACAAAATATTCATTCATCGAAAGAGTTGAACAACTTTATAAAACTATTCGAAAATAAGAAGGAAAAACCCATTGCCCATCAATTATTATTGAGAGCAATGTCGAGAGCTGAATACTCGTTAGAAAATATTGGTCATTACGGATTAGGATTTACCGAATATACACACTTTACATCACCTATTCGAAGATTTCCAGACTTAATAGTTCATAGGTTAATTAAAGAATATTCGAAAGGAAAGCCTCATAACGTTAGAATAAAACAATTAGAGCAATATTTAAAAGAAGCAGGAAAACAATGCTCTTCTACTGAACGCCTTGCATTAGAAGCAGAACGAGCTTCGATTAAGCTCACTCACAGTGTTTTAGCTCAAAAGCAGATTGGGAAATCTTTTTACGGAACTATTTCTGGAGTTACTCATTTCGGGCTTTTTGTTTTTCTTGATGATATTTATGCAGAAGGACTTTTGCATATAAGAGATTTGCTCGACGATTTCTATATTTTTGACGAAAAGAATTTTAGATTAATAGGAAGAAAGAAAAGAAAAGTATTTGCTTTTGGTAAAAGAATACACGTAAAAATAATACGAGTGAACATTGAGAAACGCGAAATAGATTTAGGATATATAGATTAAAGCTATTTACCTTTTTTTAATTTATATCCAAAATCAACTTTTAATTATGACTTTAGAACAGGAATTTGTTCCAATGCGAACAGTAATTATATAAACGCCGGGTGAAACGGCTTGCGGTCGCCAGATTAACTCACCAGAGTAGCTGTTTATTTTCGTGAACTGGAAATCTTCTTTACCGGAAACTTGCAACCCGAGTAAGTTTATTGCAGAAAAGTCAGCGTTGTCAATGTTGAGCCGTTGGTCGAAAAATATTTCCATTTTTGAATAAGAATTCGCTGGAAACGGAACTGGTGTTGTAATAAATATTGAATTAATTTCTTCAATTGCTTGTTCTTCAAATACCGATGTTTCAATTTTGGGAAATGCTAAGAAAAAGTATTCAGTTTCTAAAACAGAGTCGTAAGCAGAAAACATAAAAGCGGAATCATTTACTATCATTGTAGGATAAATTCCAACTTCTGTGTATCTCTGTAATCTTTCTATATTCCAATTAATAGGTTGCAAGTCAATATTATCTGTAGAATAAATTTCGCTTATAAGCTCTTTATTGACTAGATGTGAATTTAAAAGATAATATTTATTATTAATAAAAAATATTGTAGGAAAAAAGCTATTATTCAATGTTATCACTTCCTTAGTGTATTTTTTATCTAAATCTGTCAAATAAACTTTATAACAAGAAGAATCACCATTATGGGTTTGGTAATAACAAATACTGAATATATAATTATTTATACGATAAGAATAATTAAAGGGATTATTATTTAAAGGTTTATTATTACGATAAGTCTGTAGAGTATCTATATAAAAATATAAATATTCATACCAAGTAGATGTAAAATCGGGTGAATAGTATAAGAAATATCTATTTTTCTCTTCATCTTTCGGATTTTTACCAATAGCAAAAATTGTATCGTTAATATTCTCAATATAATAAAATCCCATATCAGTTGTCCAAGTATGCTTAATGATATCAATATTTTTATCAATAAAATCGAATATTATATAAGCAATACTATCAATATATCTGTGTGTAACAACTAGATAATCGTCATTACTTTTTGTTATTAAAGATCTGAATTCTGATTGAAAATTTTGGATATTATCTAAATCTTTAAATAATAGATTTTCACCACCATTAGTTGTATATGCTGTATTCTTATCAATAATTTGATAGTCTGAATTAATAAATAAACCATTATTTTTATCTTTAAAGTATTTAATATCTGGATATGATAAATCATCTTGCATGATTGAGTGGAAAGAACTTGAAGGAAGCCAGGTTATTCCTCCATTACTTGTAAAAGTAATTCTTAAATTATTTTCAATTATTTTAGCATTTAGTTTATCAATTACATATATACCTTGTAAGTTATTTCCACTAAATAAAGATTTCAGTTCCCAATCTTTTCCACCATTGAAAGACATAAATATTAGCTTTTTCTTTCCAACTGCTATTAAAATATCTTTGGTTATAAACTTTAAATCCTTAAAATAAGTATTTAAGATATATCTATCAACTTTAGAACGATTAATTTGCATATTTTTATGTGTATTTTTATCGGCTTTAAAAAAGTAAATTGAATCAGTAAGTGAATAAGGTAATTTCGTACTATAGATATAATATATATTATTATCAAAAGCAAAAAAATCAATATTTGAAATTTTTATTGGTTTGAAAATAAAATTAGCACTATCTTTATCGAAATCAATTTGATAAAAATTTGAACCAACTAAAAAATATAGTAAATTTGTTCTATTTGATGTTAACTTAATAGGAACTGGACAATCTTGACAGACACCATATTTATTTAGGTATATTGTATCATAAGTATTATACTGCAAATCAATTATTCCAAGCAATCCTTTACCAGCAGAAAAGATTAGCTTATTACCTACTATCTCTGCATCAAAATACGATGAATCAGTACAATAACTATATTCCTTGATTAGTTCCAAATTCTTATTAAGAATCCAAATTTTTTTATTTAGGATTACGTAGAGCTTATTGCTATGATTCAGGATTTTAAAGAACTGAACACTATCAGCAAAATCTTTTATAAACCAGTTTAATCCGTCGTTAGATGATGATATTATATATTTATTGGAAGCAATCCCATAATAATTAGTCCCAATATTAATAACATCGATAATGTTCAAGGAATCATTGATTTGGATTTGTTCCCAGTCTTTACCAAGATTAGTAGAACGAAGGATTACTCCAGCTTCACCATAAACAAGAATAGACGAACCATTATAGGCAGAGCCATTGAAGTTTGCACTGACTCTCCTTATTTCAAACTCATTAAAAAATGAATCTTGGGAGATTAAGGTAAATTTAACAATTAATATTAAGAATAAGACTATACATTTTTTCATTTTTTACTCCATATTAGTAAAACATAAAATAGCTTGAGGTCTGTAACCTCAAGCTATAAATTATTGTGGACAGCAACTATTGTTAATAAAACAATTTGTAATCCAGTATTCATCCCAGCTTTTTCCATCGGGAGGAAGCGTTGGCTCCACCAAATCACAAGGTATAGGATAAACTGGTGTGCAAGATTGAAATTCAGCTTTAAGTAATGGAGGATTTTGAGAATAATCCATACAGATATGCCATAGCCACTCGCATTTAGCTCCACCATTTTCAACGCAAGGTATAAGAACAGTTATAAAATCATCATTTGGATATTTTTGGTAATTTTTTAAATAAACACATGGACTAACTTTGAATATTATATCTTCTTTATAATCAGGACATGGAGGAAATTGAGAAAGACATTCTTGTGATTCGGCTATTAATTTTTGAATTTCTAACATTACGCTAGGTTTTTGATATAAGCACATAATACAACATTCTCTATTACCAAAACAACCGTATGTTTCAGTTTCGCGTATAATTACATCTAAAAAATTACCATTTGTTGATGTAATCCATTTACAGCAAAATTTAATAAGAAGGTTACATTGAGTCCAATTACAACATTCAAATGGAGGTGATTCATAATAAACTTCTCCAGCAGTGTAACCCTCTGGACATTCTTCATCAGCATAAGAATAATTTATTACAAATAACGAAAAAAGCAAAAATATAAATAAAAATTTTTTCATTTTAAATTCCTTTCATTAATTTTTTATAAAAATTGTTCATTAATAATTTTACTTTAAAAATTAATGGAGGAAGTCTGGGTCTATTAGATTGATAACATTCCTGTATAATTTTGATAATCGGAATGTATTGTCCGAGATGAGTTGCTCTCTCTCTCTCTCTCTCTCTCTCTCTCTCTCTCTCTCTCTGAGGCTATTTAAATAATCTTGCATTATTACATTCCTTTTAATAATAATACAGCCATTCATTTCTTTTAGAACAAATTCGCTCTTAAATTACTTTAATACAAAATTAAAATACTATTTGGAATATTCCAAATTTATTTTCATTTCACAACAATAAATTTACTCAAGTAATTTTCAATTTTAATAAAATAAATGCCGACAGGCAAATGCGATATATCAATCCTCTTATGATGTACAATATCTTCGAAATATTGAAAATCTGATAAGATTAATTCGCCATAGGTATTGTAGATTCTGATTTCAGATGCCAATGATTTTGAATTTGTCGGACTTCGCTCAAGATTTATTTCTATATAATCCGATGCTGGATTGGGATGAATTATTATTTCATTTAATCTTTTAATAAATTTACTTTCAACTGAGCTGTTATTCTTTTTTATACCTCGAACAATTCTATCACTTCCAATTAAAATTATAGTCCCGTTTTTAAGCAATTTTGCTTTTCGAAATGATGGCATTGATTGTGTATTTGTTGTAGAAAAACCAAGCACTTCTACCTTCCATGATTTTCCATTATCGTAACTGAAAGCAATAGAATCGTCAAAACCGCAGATTAGGTAACTACCATCGTCTAAATACAATATATTGCCAGTTTCTTGAAACGGAGTGTTCATACTCTTCCAAGTTAATCCATTATCATCCGAATATAAAAGTTGTTTGTCATTTGCCCCAAGTAGAAAGATTTTATCATTTACTGATTTTAATCTTCTAAGCCACCTATGATTATCATCATAAATAACTAAAGAGTCGAAATCATAATTATCATTAGATTTATAAACTCTAAATAATGTTTTTATACCATAAGGAAAAGTAATTGTATCATCTGTCGGCACTCCATTTTGATATGATAAAACGTAAAATCTATTGTCGGTATGATGGGTTATTGAATAAAAACCTTCTCCGTCGTTAAATAACACCTTTTTATAATTCCATGTTTTACCACTATCGGATGATATGTAGATACCATTACCCGAAACTGCAATAATGCAATTATCATTCCAAGCAAGCTCTCTGGCATAAATTATCGAATCCAATTTCCAAGTCTTACCTAAGTTGCTACCGGTTAAATAAATAATAGTATTACGCGTCAGGCCTCTATGTCCCAAAATTGCATTATGATTATCATCAAAATAAAAACCACAGTCGGTTCCTGATGATTCAGATAATATTGGTTTCCAAAATCTTTTTTCGGAATCAGTAAAAAATCTATAATTATACAATGATGGAAATACTTCTTCAATCGTTACGCAATTATCATCTGACCTTAATACACCAGTTTTCTGTTTGCAAAATAATAAAATCGAATCATTAACTTCTATTACATCGTATATAAAACCTGCCGATCCAGATTCAGGAACAAAAATATCTGAATACTTCAAATAATCAAATGTTATACCTGTATCAACTGAAACTAATAATGACCTTTCTGTTCCTGTACATACAATTTTCTTTTTATCAAAAGACGATGAAGAAAGAATAAACATAGGGTATTTAATTAATGTATATTTTTTTGACCAAAGTGTATCTATTGTAAATGAATTGAATAAATCGTTTGTTCTTATACAAGTTCCGATATTTCCAAATGCTATTATCTTTTTTTCTGCCAGATAATTAATTGTGAATATTCCAGAGCTTTGTGTTTTGATTTTCTTCCAAGTTGTGCCAGCATCGGTTGTATATATTATAAAAGTTCCGGGATAACCTGATGCACAGCCATTTCTGAAATCATAGAAATCCATACATGTAAATACTGAACTATCCTTTTCCTCATATACCTTGCTCCACATATTGCCGAAATCATGTGTTCTAATTATTTTACCTCTTTTGGATAATACAAAACCATAGCCATTATTGAATATCTTAACATTAACAAATTCATCTAAAGGATTCTCATATAACAACTCGAACGTCAAGCCATTGTCTGTTGTCCTAATTATTTTCCCATCGTCTGAAACTAAAAAAAAGGATGTTTCATTTAAAAATGATACACCTTTGATACTCGAACAATTTAGTTTGAATTTTTTCCAATTTTCTCCTCCGTCTTCTGTTAATACAACAAAACCACTATCTCCTGCAATAACTATTTTCTGAGAATTAATAAAGTCAATACATCTAAAATTTGTTTTTACAAAAGATTCAAGCCGGCTGAATGTATTGCCAAAGTCTTGAGATCTTATGATTAAGCCATCATTTCCTACAATATAAAATGTATTAGTATCCGTAGCCTTTACAGCTAAGTATTTAGCTAATACGTTTTGCCAAATATATTGACATTCTAATTCAAAATATGGCAGAACTACGAATAATATATATAAAATTATAATTAACTTATTTTTCATTTTGCACCTTATTGATATTATTGTTTATATGAATTTTATTCACAACTTGTAGGAACGCATCCTTCTCCGCAATCATTTCCTATTGACCTCGAAGAAATTTCATCAACAATTCTAATTCCATTTTCACAGCAAACAGTGTAGCTTGTTTCACAGTAAGTATTTCCTTCGTAGCAGGGTTGGTTGTTTTGGTCGTAACAAGCTTCATAATATACACGATAATTAATAATCTCCATTGGGCAATCTGGACAATCCCAATTAAAATTCTGGGGATTGGTTTTAATTATTGTTTTTCCAGTTGCTTTAAAAACTTCTGTGATTGAATAGTTTTCTATACAACTTGGATTTACAGGTCCAACACCGCCTACATATACTTCAATTGCTGGATTTGTAATCTCAAAATATCTCCAGCAATAAATAACCCAACACCAACAAGTATCGCCATTTGGAAAAACAACTGGAATTAACACTGGTCCAACCCGTGTCCATTCGATATTTGTTGGGGGAATATCTGTTGGGCAGTCTATTGGAAATACTTTCAAGTTAGCTATTGGAAGCAAAATCAAAAATATAAATAATAATTTTTTCATTTTAATTTCCTTTCATTAATTTTTTATAAAAATTGTTAATTATAATTTTTTCTTTAAAAAATTAATGGAGGAAGTCTTGGTCTATTAGTTTTGTAACATTCCTGAATAATTTTATAATCGGAATGTATTGTCCGAGATGAGTTTCTCTCTCTCTCTCTCTCTCTCTCTGAGTGTGTGGATACAAAACTAAATGCAAATCCTTCATGATTACTTCCATAGTAATAATCATACAATGATTATTTTTATCAAGAGCTTATTCGCTCAATTAAGTTTGTTTTATACAAAAATAAATTAGTGTTTGCAAAATTCCAAATTTATTTTAACAATTCTAAAATTCTATTAAAATCTTTTTCTGTTAGAATCTTAAGATTTTGAGGATCGGAGATTTGATGGGCATCTTCTTTTATTATGAGTATTTTGGAAGGATCTTGTGTATTAATTTTAAACAATAAGCGATGGTAATGTATGTTATTATTTTTGCTCTTAACAACGAACCAATCACTTATTAGTTCATTATTTTCTTCAACAGAATTTATATTATATTTAAGGAGAATTTGTTTGTATCTTGCAAAATTAAGCCCCTTATTTATTTCTTTATCTGTTCCCATAATAGCGCCAAAAGTATCCATTCCTCTTTCAGTGTCAATAAGGGATTTGAGTATTGTATCTACATTAGTATCTTGATCTTTTTTTAAGTATTGGAAACCTCTATTCGTCTCGATTAATGGTACATCTTGCGATATTTTGGGGGAAGCATTATCAGTATTAATATTTTTTTGTCCTAAAGCTGGTTCATTATGTGGAGGAATATTTGAGAACTCAATTTTACTTATATCTTGGTATTTTTTTTCTTTTCTATAGTTATTTTTTTCTCTTGATGATAGTTCTTTGATTTTATTTTCTTTGATTATCATTTTGTCAGTTTCAGTTTTCTCAATTTGAGAAGGCTTTGCCTCATTTTCTTTGATTGTGTTTGTCTCAGTTGGAATATTTGAGTAAGAATTTACTTCCAATTCTTTCTCATCTGGAGCAACTAAATAAAACACTGATATAGTAACTATAATTATAATTGAAGCAATAAAAGCAAGACGTGGAATAAGAACCTTAGGTCTTCCCCATCCAAGTATCTTCTTAAAGAATTCTTGGATTCTTGTTATATCTATTTTTTGTGATGTACTTACAAATGCAGTTTTTCTTGCTTTTTCGAAATTCCTATTTTCTTCAAGAGCAAATGCAACAATATTGTTTAGTCTTTCTTTAGAATGTTTTTTATTAATCGAATGCTTTGTTATTTTTTGAACCAAAGTATCAAATTCAGCATCGTTTATATCATTTTTGTTACTATTTATTCTTTCATCATTCATTAGATTTCTCCATTCAATTACATAATCCCTTCAAGTCGAGCAGATTGAATAATATTTGTTTTAGCCCTTCTATGCCAAGTCCTAATAGTTGGATAAGGTACATTTAAAATATAGGATAACTCATTTAATGGAAATCCAGCTATATTATGAAGTATAAAAACATTTTGGTATGGTTCCTCTAAATTTTTGAGTATTTTGAGAATCATTAGATTTTTTTCCTTTTGCTCGAACAACTCGTCAGGATTTAAATCGTCATTTTTTTGCAATTCTAAAAAGTCTTCTTCTTCATCATCTTCTTTATTAGAAATCCTTATTGTCATTTCTTTTTTTTGTTTAGAATTTTTATAAGCTTGTAGGATATATCCCCAAACAACCTTAGAAAAGAGCCAAGTTTCAAAGCTTCCTTTTTCAGGATCGAATTCTTGCTTGATTTTATCCGCCCTTAGCCAAACTTCCTGAATAACGTCATTAGTCAAATCTCTATCATTTAAATAGTAATTAATTCTTTTAGATAATTTTTTTTCGAGATGTTTTATAATTTTATTAAAATTATCTCTGTTTCCGGTATGAACGTAATCAAGAAAGAGTTTATTTGTATCAATATTTCTTTTTTTATTCATTATCTAACAACTTCAAACAATAATCTTTTAGTTATTTTAAATATTTCGAAAATAATATGACTTCTCTTTTTATAAATATCATATTTATTATATATTACTTGTTTCCATACTTGTCTAATCATTTCATCGGTTTCGTTTTCGTCGCAAATAAAAGTATAAATCACGGCAAAAAGCCAAGTATCTACAAGCTCAATTAGCTTTTCAAATGCATGTTCATCTCCATTTTCAATAAAATCTTTAAAAAGCAAATCTTCAAATGTCAATTCCAAATTCCTTTGCTATATATAATATGATTGATAATTCGTAAATGTTTCAAAAAATTTGAAATAAAATTAATTTTTTTCTTTTCAAATAACAAAAATAAAAAAAAGACTTTTAAATTAAATCAAAACTAAAGTTTTAAAATGATTATGCATAAAATATTCCGAAAAAAAAGAAAAATTATATTATATTTTGTATTAATTAATAGAAATTTAAATAAAAATAGAGTTAAGAAATTATAAAAATTAAAGAATAATGGATAAATTATGAAAAAAAGATAATTTTTTTACTAATTTTTTTAGAAAAGTTAATATATTGCATATTTTGAAATTAATTATACATAAATAATATATAGGTAAGAACTATGGGGAAAAAGATACCTGATAAAAAGACTTCATCAACTCAGCAAAAAATTCCTTTAAAGACAGACAAATCTAAAACACAAATTGAAGAGAGTAAGCCACCTATAATCCCAGAAAAATTCCAAAGCATTATTTATATAATAATATTAATAATATCAGTTTTTGTTTTTTTTAGTAGTGCAATAGGTCCAAATAAAGATATAATTACACCCGATAATATTTCTTCCTATGCTTTTGTAAATTTTATTGAGCAAGCTAATCAAAAAGGTGAATTTCCCTTATGGATACCTAACATATTCAGTGGTATGCCTTGTTATGGTTCTTTAATGCTCACGGGCTCAAGAAATTGGGACATTTTTCCCTATTTATTTTTTGGTTTTACAAAGGTAATTGGCTCAATATTTTCGAGCGATATAGCTCGATTAATAGTCTATTACATCATTTTAGCTATTGGAATGTTTTGGCTTATGAGAATAAAAGACCACGAAAGATTTGTGGCTTTTCTAACTGCTTTAGCTACTACTTTTTCTACGAGCGTTGTTGTCTGGATAATGATAGGTCATAATACAAAACCTATCGTTTTTGCAATGCTACCGTATATTTTTATTTTTACTGAAAAGATAAAAAATCGATTCTCTCTTGTATGGTTAGCACTTCTCGCATTTGCATTGAATATTATGTTCGAAGCCGCTCACATTCAGATGATTTTTTATAGCCTAATGGCTTTAGGTATTTATTTAATCTATGACTTAATTAAGAGAGCAATAACAAATGAAAAACCTAAAAGAGTTATATACAGTTTGATTTGTGTTATTGTTGCTGTCATTTTTTCATTTTTATTATCAGCTGATAGATATTTAAGTACTTTAGAGTATAATCCATATTCTACCCGCTCAAGTAATCCGATAAAAACTGAAGATAATTCTAAAAACTCAACAGACCCAGAAAAAGAGACAAGAAACTACGCTACATCATACTCATTTAATCCTGAAGAAACATTAACTTTTCTTGTTCCAAGCTACTTTGGTTTTGGAAAAATGAAATTCAAACCTGAGCAACCCAAAGGAAGAGAATCAACCACTTCTGAAGAGATTATGCTATATACTTATTGGGGAGAAAAGGAAACAGAAGACGCTCCACCATACATGGGAATACTGATTTTTCTTTTAGCCATTTTCGGAGCAATTTTTTATTGGAAAGATACTTTTGTACAGTCTTTAATAATAATATGCTTATTAGCATTACTCGTTTCTTTTGGCAAGCACTTTTCACTATTTTATGATATTTTCTATTATGCTGTGCCAGGTTTTAATAAATTTAGGGCTCCGAGTATGATTTTAGTTCTTTTACAATTTTCATTTCCTATACTCGCTGGTTATGGACTTAAAGGAATAATGAACTGGCGTAAGAATATGAATTCAACAAATAAAGGATTTTTCACATCATTTTTAATTGTTTCAGGTGTGTATTTTTTCGCAAGCGTTATTTTTGCTTCTTCGAGCAAAGATTCGTATATAAAAATCTTAAAAGAAGCAGCTACAAAAAATGGATATATGCAATACCCTCAAGTGAGAGAATTTGTTTGGGATACAGTTTCATTGGACTGGTTTCTTCTTGGAATAATAGTATTAATAACTGGTATTTTAGTTTTCTTTTATGTGAAAAGAAAAATTCCTGCAATGGCAATGTTAATTCCTTTAGCATTTATGTTGTTGTTTGACTTATGGAGAGTTGGATGGCGACCCCTTGAAGTATCAAAAGAATCAATAAAAAGTAAGTTCGCACAAAGAGAGTCTGTTTATTCCGAAATAAAAAAAGATACTACCGACTTTAGAATTATGGACTTCACTCAAAGAGCTTTACAATATCCTAACACACCTGCATATTATTTAATGAATAGCATTAGTGGCTACCATCCAGCTAAGTTAAGAATATATCAAGATTTACTTGATATAGCTAATCAAAAAAGCTTTCAGCGTAATACAAATCATCTAATTAATCCATTTATGTGGAATCTATTGAATGTCAAATATATTATTTCTTGGATAGAACCAAATCAAACTATATTAGAGGATTCAGTAAAAGTAATAAAAAAACAACCTGTTTTTATACAAAAAAATGAACTAAAAGGAACAATAATAATTGAAGGTAATTATTCTTTCTTATATGCGGACTCATCTTTTAACAAAAAAGATGAAGATACTACTATCTACTATGTTTATGAAAATAAAGACGTTCTTCCGAGAGCATTTTTTGTTAATAGTATCGAAATATTAAAACCACTCGAAATTTTAGATAAACTGCAAAAAGGTAATTTTAATCCGAGAGAAGTTGCTTTTCTCGAAGATTCTTCGCAGGTTCCTAAAATTGATACTTTAGGAACCGGTACAATGGCTGAAATAGTCGAATTAAAAAACCATTATATTAAAATAGAAACAAAGACTTCTGGAAATAACTTGTTATTCTTAAGCGAAATATATTATCCTCCCTCTTGGAAAGCATATATTGACAACGTGGAAACTCCTATTTATAAGACCAATTTTGCTTTTCGTTCTGTCGTTGTTCCTGCTGGAAATCATATTGTTGAATTCAAATTTGATTCAAATAATTTTGATAACGGAAAAATAATAAGCATAATAGCCAATATTATGACTTTCTCAGCTCTTATAATCGGGATTGTAATTTTAATAAAAAATAAAAAGAAAAAGGTATAAACAACATTTTATTTGAAATAAATGTGCTATGTATTAATAATCAATAAGATTATTATTACGACAATTTGATAATTATCAAATAGTTAATAATGAGATTTTTTGCCAAAAAAGGTCTTTCAACAAGATTATCAGCAAGCATTATAAGTGGAGCTACGATAATTTTCATTCTATTGTTTATCTTCAATTATTATAAGTCTTCTACAATTATTGAAAAAAAGGTTGAAGAAAATATTGACCAAATAAGCCAAAAAGTTGAAATAAAAATTGAGTCTTTTTTCAAAAATATTGAAAAGCAAACTCAACAAGCCAGAATCTTTGCTGAATCTAAGAATTACTCTAAAGAAGAATTATTAAACTACCTTAGGCGATATGTTGAAATAAACGACAATATATATGGTTCAACATTCTCCTTGGAACCTTTTATTATAGATAATAACACAGAGGACTTTGCTCCATATTTTTTCAAAAAAAATGAAGAAATCCAATTTGTCGAACTTTCAGACAATTATAAGTATCGACAAGCTATCTGGTATACAACCCCCCAAAATACCGGTACAGCTTGCTGGCAGGAGCCATATTTTGATGAAGGTGGCGGTAATATTTTTATGACAACTTATTCTGTTCCTATTTTTAGAAATAATAAGCAATTTATAGGTGTTGTTACTTCTGATGTATCTTTAGAATGGCTCAAGAGTTTTATCAATTCAATACAAATTTACAAATCAGGTTATGGATTTATTATATCTGGCGATGGTAATATAATAGCCCATCCATTTGCTTCTTTCATAAAAGATACATCTTTATTTCTTTTAGCCAAAAAATTAAATAATCAAAAGCTCGAAGAATTGGGAAAAGAAATGATTTCAAGAAAAACTGGAAGAATGGAATTATTATGCCCCTGGACTAACCAAGAAGGAATAGTCAACTATACAAGATTATCTATTCAGAATTGGTCTATTGCGTTATTTTATCCCAAAAAAGAATTAACGGCTGAAATCAATGAATTAAGTACATTTTTAATACTTTTTGGTATAATTGGTGCTTTTGCTTTATTTATATTAATATTAACAATATCAAAAGCTATAACAAAACCCTTAAATATTGCAGCCTCAACTAATGAACTTATTGCTAATGGAGAGTTAGCAAAAGCGAGCGATTATCTTAATAAATCTTCTTCTCAAAAATTTATTTCCGAAATAAACCGTAAAGATATTAAGAACGAAATATTAAGATTTTTTCATGCTTTGAGGTTAATGTCAGAAAGACTTTTAACTCTTTTAGGGAAAGTTCAATACTCAAGTAATAAAGTTAAAAATTCAGCAAATCAAATAAAACTATCTTCACAAGAACTTGAAGCAACAGTTAATGAACAAGCGGCTACTACAAATCAATTTGCAAAATCAATCAAAGACATAGCCCGCACTTCGTCCGAACTTGCCTACACTATGCAGGATGTATCATATTCTATTAATCAAACCTCAAAATCAGCTAAATCTGGATACGATAAACTATACAAAATGAAAGACAAAATGGATGATTTCAGCGGTGCCACTAAGTCATTTGCAACTAAATTAACAATTATAACAGAAAAAACTAATAAAATCACTTCTATAGTATCTACAATTAATAAAATTTCTGACCAAACTAATTTATTATCTTTGAACGCTTCAATAGAAGCTGAAAAAGCAGGTGAATATGGAAAAGGATTTTCTGTAGTTGCCAAAGAAATAAGTAGATTAGCCGACCAAACAGCTATTGCTACAAGAGACATTGAATTGATGGTAAAGGAAATGCAATCTTCTGTAAGTTCTGGTGTTATGGAAATGGATAAATTCTATCAGGAAGTCAATAATAGCATAAGCGAAGTTATTAGTATTATTTCCCTTATGAGGAACATAATCGAAGATGTTCAAAACCTAAAACCAAGCTTCGATTCTGTAGCATCCGGTATGGAAAACCATAACGAAATTACAAATCAAATCTATGAATCAATTGAACAACTCAATTTTACTATAGAACACACAAGGAATTCACTTATTGATTTTAAATCAGCTACTTATCAATTAGACGAAGTTATTAATGAACTACAAGAAGAAATTTCTAATTTTAAACTATAATTTTTAATTATTTTTATGACACTAAACTTTAAAAGAAAAATAACAGGGCTGGTCTTCATCGCCGTTACTCTACCTATTATAACAATTTTACTTTTAGTTTTTTCTTTCGAGTCTGATATTAAAAATAAAGCTACTGAAGAATTGACATTACTATCTAAACTCAATATAGATCAGATAGTTAAAGATGTATATATAATGTGCCAGACCACAAATGCCTTAATCGAAAAGAAATTGAATCAGAATTTGCAAATTGCTAATCGAATTGTGGATAAATATGGCGGATTTAACATATCCAAACAACAAGTAAAATGGATAGCTAAAAGCCAAAGATCAAATATAATTGATACTGTTATCCTTCCAAAATTAAACGTAGGCAAAATATGGCTTGGACAAAATTCAAATCCAAAAATCAAAGTTCCGATTGTGGATGAAATTTCAGAATTAACCGGAGGTCCTTGCTCAATTTTTCAGAAAACAAATAAAGGCGACATGATACGAGTTGCTACAACTGTTATCGACAGTAGTCAGAACAATATATCAAGAGCTGTTAGCACTTTTGAACCATATTATTTGCCTGATGGCACTGAAAATCCAATAATAAAAGCCGTAAATTTAAAAAATACTTATTCTATTATGACATATGTAAGCAACAACTATTATTTATCTATTTACCAACCTATATTTGATAATACTAATCAAGTAATTGGTATTTTAGCTGTTGGCGAGAAAATGAATCAAGCATTGTTTTCACTTAAAGAGTCAATAAAATCAATTAAAGTCGGAAAATCTGGTTATGTATATATTATCTCGAATGAAAAAGCAAATAAAGGGAAATATGTTGTATCCAAAAATGGTCTGAGAGATGGTGAATATATTTTAGACGAAAAGGATTCTCAAGGTAATTTATATATTCTAGATTTGTTAAAACATGCAATTACATTAAAAGAAGATTCTATAGGTTTCGAAAGATATCAATGGAAGAATCCTGAAGATAAAGAACCAAGATGGAAAATAGTAGCTACTAAATACTTTAAACCATGGGAATGGGTTATTGGAGCCAGTATGTATGAGGATGACTACTTAACATATCGTAATCAGATTGAAAAACTGATTGATTCATTAACTATGCAACAATTAGTAGTTAGTGGACTGATAATTCTTATAATTTTTATACTATCTCTATATATATCAAAAAGAATGGTAAAACCTTTACTTTTAGCTAAGACATTTGCCTCACAAATTGCAAATGGCAATATAGGCGCAGTACAAAGCGAGCTAAAATCTATATCAGATAATATATATAAAATACAACAGGACAAAAAACTACTGAAAAATATAGATGAAGCTAAAGAACTTTTACTTTCTTTTAACTCTATGGCCGAAGGTTTGAAATCACTGATAAGTCAAGTGCAAATTTCAGGCATTACAGTAAAAACTTCTACTACAGAAATAAATGCATCTGCCAAACAGCTTGAATCGACCGTAATTGAACAAACATCCACTGCAAAAAGTGTTTCTGATATAATAAAAGGAATTTCAACATCTACAACAGAACTTTCCAATACTATATCAAATATTAGCGAATCTATCGACATTACTGCATCAATGGCAACACAAGAAAAAGATAGGCTTGCAAAAATACAAGAAACAATGAATCTATTAACAAAAGCAACTTCATTATTTTCCACAAAACTTAATATTATTAACGACAAAGCAAATAAAATATCTGGCATTATAACAACTATTAATAAAATATCTGACCAAACCAATCTTTTATCTTTAAACGCTGCAATTGAAGCAGAAAAAGCAGGTGAGTATGGCAAAGGTTTTTCTGTTGTCGCAAGAGAAATTAGCAGATTAGCCGACCAAGCCGCTATAGCCACTCAAGATATAGAGCATATGGTTAAAGAAATGCAATCATCTGTTTCTTCAGGAGTAATGGAAATGGACAAATTTGCTCAAGAAGTCAAAGGTAGTGTCAACGAAGTAATTGATATTGGCGCCAATCTATCAAAAATAATAGACAGAGTTAATAATATAAAGCCTTTTTATGATAATCTCAACAATGAAATAATAGAACAAGTCGAAGGAGCTCAAAAAATTAGCGATGCTATCGACCAGATAAATATTACATTAAATCTAACGAAAGATTCAATATCTGAATTTAAGAAAGCTACTGACAATTTAGCCGAAGTTGTTCGTCAACTACAAATTGAGATTGCTCGTTTTAAAATAGATTAATAATATTATAAAAATGAAATCAATAGTTGTTATTCCTACTTATAATGAAGCAGATAATATTGAAAAAATTATCAAAGCAATATTTAAAGTAAAAGAAGATATTAATATTCTTGTTGTTGATGATAATTCACCAGATGGAACTGCCGATATAGTAGAAGATCTTAAACAACAAGACGACAGAATACACTTGATAAAAAGAGCTGGAAAAATGGGTTTAGGGACAGCATATTGCACAGGATTTAAATACGCTTTGGACAAAGGATTTGAAGCTATCTTCGAGATGGATGCAGATTTTTCTCATAATCCCGAAGATATTCCAAGATTTTTAGAGATACTTCCCGAATATGATCTTATTATTGGTTCAAGGTATATAACAGGTGTAAATGTTGTTAATTGGCCTTTACGGCGTCTGATTCTAAGCTATGGAGCAAATTTTTACACCAGAATTATTACCGGAATGCCAATAAAAGATGCTACTGGTGGCTTTAAATGCTTCCGAGCTGATATACTCAAAAAAATCGATTTAGATAAGATCAAATCCAATGGATACGGTTTTCAAATTGAAATGAATTACAAAATTTGGAAGAAAAAAGCAAGAATAAAAGAAATCCCAATTATTTTCATTGACCGCAGAAGTGGTATATCAAAAATGAATAAGCATATAATTTGGGAAGCAATTTTTTTAGTGTGGAAACTAAAATTTTGCTGTTTTAAAAATAAATAGAAAGGTAATATTATGGCTATTGAAATTAAGGAAACAACATCTAAATCTGATATAAAAAAGTCGGTGCTGTTCCAATTTGAATTGTATAAAGATAACCCTTATTTCGTTCCACAATTAATTAGAGATGAGGTTGAAACATTATCAAAGAAAAATCCTGCTACTGAATTATCTGATATGAAAGTGTTTTTAGCGTATAGAAGTGGCAAAATAGTCGGCAGAATTGTGGGTATAATCAATCATCCTGCAAATAAGAAGTGGGGAAGCAAAAACATTCGGTTTGGGTGGATTGAAATGGTAAATGACTTCGAAGTCGCAAGCGCCCTTTTTCGAGCTGTTGAAAAAATGGGAAAAGAAGCAGGTATGGAAACTATTACCGGACCTCATGGATTCTGTGATCTTGATATGCAAGGAATGTTAGTAGAAGGATTCGATAAATTAGCTACAATTGCCTCATATTATCACCATCCCTACTACAAAGAGCTTACAGAAAAATATGGTTTTGTGAAAGATGTTGATTATCTTGAATATTTGTCAACAGTCCCCAAAGAACTCCCAGAGCAAATGATTAAAGTTGCTGAATGGATTCAAAGAAAAGGAAACTATAAATTACTTCAATACGACAAGGTTTCAGATTATAAAAAGCGTGGTAAAGAGCTATTTGCATTATTAGAAGAATCATTTAGTGAATTATATGGAACAGTGCCTCTTTCAGATAAACAAATTGATTATTATATAAATAAATATATATCTTATATTGATAAAAACTTCCTAAAAATTGTTGTTACAGAAAAAGACGAAATGATTGGCTTTTTGATAACAATGCCAAATTTATCAAAAGCATATCAAAAAGCAAAAGGCAAATTATTCCCATTTGGTATTTTTTATTTACTTCAAGGTATGAAAAACCGTGAAGTCCTCGACTTTTACTTTATGGGTGTTAAAAGAGAATATCGCCAAAAGGGAGTTGATGTTTTAATGGCTTCTGAAATTGTAAAAGAAGCAATTAAACATAATTTTAAATATGCTGAATCCAATCAAGAATTGGAATGGAACAATAGAGTTCAGTCTCAATGGAAATTTTTTAACCCTGTTATGCATAAAAGAAGAAGAATTTACAAAAAAAATATTGATATTTAAAAAATATAAGATATTTGCCTTTATTTTATAATTATAAAAGCCTTTGCTAATCTTTTATTATCATCATCATATAAACAATAATAAACTCCATTGAGTAAATCTTCTGTTGAAATTGAAATATCAAAATCAGTTTCTAAAATTTTATATTTTTTTATTTCCATCCCAAATGCATTATACAATGAAATAGATTTTTGTTTATGGCTATAGCTTAGTTCTTTAGGGAAAGAAATATTAATGAAATTATTGGCTGGGTTTGGACTAATAGTAAAATTAAAAAAGTCATTATTATCATCAACATTTGATGGATATTCCCATTCTAAAATTTCAGCTATCATTACCCATAAAGACTTTGCTATTATCAATCCACCTAATCTTCCAGGGTGGCATGCTTGCGCATCAGGTTTTTGTTCTCCGCAGTAAGGCTTAAATGCTTTCTCCAAACCAAACTCATTCGTAACTTTTACTCCCAATGTATCATAGCATTCAATATCTGCAATATCGAAAAGGATTTTATTATTCGATTTACAATATTCTCTAATTAAGCTATTTAAAGTATCAGTGCAATACTGACCAATCTGAGTAAGTGGTATTGTCCACCAAATAAAAATCTTATTTTTATATTTTGTCTGGAGCATTTCCATATTATCGCGTAAATATACAAATGCTTTATTTATTTTTTCTCCACTTAATGGTTTGCCACAAGGCTCAGCAAGTTCATCTAATCCATCAAGGTAACAATATTTGAACGCGAAAATATCAAAATCATTTATTTGTTTTTCTACCTCTAAAACAAAATCATCAACTTTCCCATACCATCCTGAATTGCCTCTACCCTGAAATGACCAGTTACTCCTATTGTATTTGTTTTGAGGATAGATTTTGCATTCTATTTGAGGTTTCGTTCCTTGCAAACAATCTAAACCATCGCTTATTGCAAAACCAATAGATGCATGGCGAAACATAAATCTTAATTGCATAGCTTTAGCAATTGTGCTATCTGGTAATGAATTGAATTTTACTAATGAATTATGATTAATTAAAATAGCTTTGGGCTGGCTTAAAACATTTATTCCTATTAAATTAAGTATAATTATAAGCCCTAAAGAAATTGTAAATTTCATAAGATACTTTCATAAATTAAAAATACAATGATATACTTAAAGTATTAACCTAAACAATTTATAAAAGTTACTTAGTAAAATTTATATATTAAATTCAAATTCTTTACCGACTCCCAATTCTAAAGCTTTTTGATATACAGCTAAAGCTGTTGACATATCTTGGATAGCCAACCCGACACTTTTAAAAAGAGTTACTTCGTCAGAGCTAATTCTTCCAGGAATAGCTCCAGTAACAACAGCACCTAAATCGCCTGCAATCATACTTCTATTCCACTTTCCCTCACTCATAGGTATAAGAAAATCTCCAGCTTCTGCTAAACAAGCATCTGTATGATCAGTAATGATTCTTGAAATAAGAACTGTTTTTTCATCAATTTCTCTCATATTCGGAGCATGAGAGCCAATACCATTAATATGGCAACCTGGTTTTATCCATTCACCATTAATAATTGGTTCTTTAGCACTTGTAGCGAGAGTTAAGACATCAGCTACATTGCAAACTTCTTTAGCAGAATTGGCAACAATAAAAGGAATTTTGTGTTTTTCTTCCATTTCTCGACAGAAAGCTTCGATTTTTTCAGGTGGATCGACAGAGAAAACATAATATTTCTCAAATTTGTGAGCTTCCACTGTCGCCCAAACTTGTGTTTTGGCTTGAATACCAGAGCCAATAATTGAAGCAACTTTTGCATCCTTTCGAGCCATATATTTGGTTGCAACCCCAGAAACAGCTCCTGTTCTCATAGCAGTAATATATCCACCATCCATAATAGCTATGGCTTTGCCTGTCTTTTCATCAAGAATAATTATGGTTCCAAGAACAGTTGGTAGATTATATTTTGATAGATTGTCTTTATAGACAGTAACAATTTTTGCACCCAATGCTCCCATACTTTTAATATATGAAGGCATAAATAAAGCAACTCCATTATGCTCGCTTACTGTTATAGGAGTCCTTTGAGGCATAATAGCATTGCCAAGGTATAGGTCAGCAAAAGCATTCTCGACAAATTCAATAGTAGATTTCATATCGAGAACTTGGATTACATCTGATTTTGTTAAAAGAAGTGCCATTTTGATTCCTTTTTTAATTTTATTTTCAAATATTAATTACGAAAATGGGCTATTTAAAAAGCAAATGTATTAAAATTATCAAAGAAAAAAAAAGCCGTTCAAAAAAACGGCTTTTTTTTATAAAAATATCGTATTTTGCTATTTTGTAATTACAATAGGCATTGTCAAAGATGTTCCATTAACATTAGCAATAACAAAATATGTTCCTGAAGAAAGGCCTTCGCTATTGAACTCAACTTCGTGAATTCCTGATAATAAATTAGCATTAACCAAAGTGGCAACTCTCTTCCCTGTTCCGTCAATTACATATAATTCAACATATTTTGTATCAATTCCATTTAAATTAAAAGAAATTTTTGTTGCTCTATCAAATGGATTTGGTCCAGCTGAAAGAGTGATAAGCTTATTTGAATAAGTATCATCATAAACACTTCCAGATATAAAACCTTGCCCAACAAGTGTTAATGAAAGTGTTCCTGATTTTGCATTTGAATTTACCTCAAGGAATGGAACATCATATTTTTTCTCTGCTTTAGGTGTGAAACGGACTGTTACAACTTTCTTTTGTCCCGGTTCTAAAGAAAAAGGTGTTGTCAATCCTATAATTTCAAATACTTTATCATCATCAAAAATAATTGATGCATCCTCAACTTTAAGTGTAGTATCACCAGTACTTGAAATCTCGAAAGTTAAATCTTTTGATGTACCAACTTCTACTTTTCCAAAATCGAGGGTACCTTTATCAAAAGCGATATCAGCTTCTTTTGGTTTTACAGTAGGAATAAGCCACTCGAGTATTTGCTTAAGAATTGCTTGGCGAACCATAGCATTATTAAATGCTTCAATTCCAAAAGTAGTATATACAATTCTTGAATCGTTTCTAATTCTTCTTACACCACCAATGTTATTTTGATTGTTGTCATAGTAAAACACTTTTACAGCTTGACTACCAGTGGGAATTGAGATTAAATCGGTGAATAAATCATATGCAGTATTTATTTGATTAGCTGTTCCTTGAATCCCATCACCTACAGGATCTCCCGTAACTCCATTGACAGTAAATGAAACAAGAGTATTTCCAGAAAATCTGGATACTCTATCAACATAGCCAATTCCCAGCATATTGCTATAAAAATCTTTGTATGAGTCTGTCCCTGTTTGAGTAAAAGCATACCCTAAAGTTGCATCTGACATAATATATACAGACTTACCATTATTAATTAATGATTTTACTGTATTTATCATTTCAGGCGAAAGTATTAATAACTGATTTGTATAAGAAGACCTTACTGAAAAAACTGAAGCAGGAAACTGCAAAGGTGGATATGCATTTAGAAAATCTGTCGAATAGGGTATAAAAGCTGCATCTTTAAACAAATTATTTAGTGTTCTTAGATCATTGAAATAATATGCACTAAAAGCATTTGAGCCTGTATAAATAACATATTTCACATTTTCAGCAAGTGAATAAAAGTAACCCCAAGTAGGTTCATTAGTATATTCTGACACTGGAGTTGCTTTAATTGCTACTTGACTTAAAGCAGCATAATCACTTGAATTCAAAGTAACTGTTACCGTTTGAGAGGCATCGGGGTCGAGTGTAAAAGATGTTGGTTCGACTATAGCACTCCACCCTTCTTGGAGATATGATTTTTCATAATCAATTTCAACTTCAAAATCTGAAGTAAAAGCGTTCGGATTTGTAATCACAACATTTTTCTTTATTTGTCCATTTCGTGGTATAGTTGTGAAAGGATTTTGAATAGTTTCGATTTTTGCTGTGGCAGTTTTCAAACTCGTTGCTGCTTGGAGAACCTGAGTTTCGGTTTGAGTTTCCTTTTGATTTTGAACAAATGCAACAGTGTAAAGTTGATCTCTTTGCCAGTTACCTTTTATAGTATAATTAAATTGAAATTCTTGGCTACCTCCAGCAGGTATAGTAATGTTTGTCCCATTATGGTCGGGTAACATTTTCCTTGCTATCCAAAGGAATTCTGTTTCACCATTTGGTTGTTGTCCAGGAAAGATACTATATTCAACCACTACAACGTAAAGCTTTTTATTGCTTAAAGCTTGAGATGATTCAACTTTTACTGTAACATCTACATTGTTTGTCGTTCTTTTTTCATTTATTGTGATTGTAATAGGAGATAATTCATCGCCATATTTATCCATTTCACTTTGAATTGCGTTAACATCAGCAGGACTTCCTTGATAATAACCTGATGAGGCAGCTCCCATCTTACCATTTAACCTATAATAAGGAACGCCGTTTAGACCATAGAAAGAAAAACGATAATCGTGCATTTGCTTATTGTCTACATAGAACATATCTTTATCGAAATTGGTTAAGCCAGCAACGTTTGGGTGAAACACAACAGGAATTAGCTTATCCATATGTTGCTTAACAAAAGCTTTAAAATAGGGATTCTGAGCGGAGCAGGGTCCACAATATGTATTGGTAAACTCTTCAATTAAAAGCATTCTTTTAGAATCGGCTTTGGCAGAGTTATCTGCAAAGAAAATACCTGCAATAATCAAGCAGAATAAAGAAAGTAGAAAGACTTTTTTCATAAAATACCTCAATAAAAATGATAAAATTTATTAATTTATTATTAAATTATTCAAAGAACATAAGAATTAAACAATTTTAATTATAATAAAGTTACATAATTGCAACTTTTAAAAAAATAAATTAACAAAAATTTAATAAATTTAAAATAAAAAAATACTTTTTTATTCATTTTCAAGTTCTTTAACTTTTTCCTTTAGTATTTCTATTGCATTGTCAATTATATCAATATGTGTTCTATAGCTTAAGATAGCCATTCTTAAAGTAAAATTGTTGTTCAGAGTCGTTGATGAAATAAATACTCTTCCATCTAATTGTACTTTTCTTACTAGACGTTCATTAAAAACGTTAGGATCTCCTTTTTGGGGAATATATCTATAAGTTACGATTGATAGGTCTGGATAAGGACCTACTTCAAATCCATCTATAGAACTAATTTTTTCATAAAAATATCTTGCTAAAAGAATTTTTTCATTAAGAGCTGATTTAAATGCATTTAGTCCTGCTAGTTTTAAAGGCAACCACATTCTCATTGCCCTAAAATGTTTTGTCATTTCTGGTGAGAGGTCATTTGGAGAGACTTCGCTTTGGTACTTGACTGCATCTTGTAAGTACTTGGCATCGAGATGATGAGCATTGAACATAGCTTCTTTATCCCTAACTATTATTGAGCCAATCCCATAAGGATTAAAAAGTCCTTTATGTGGGTCCATAACTAAGGAATCAGACTTTTCTATTCCTTTCAAAGCATCTTTTACAATATCCGAAAGGACGAAGAAACCTCCATATGCTCCATCTATATGATGCCAAATATTATTTGCCCTACATATTTCGCTTATATCATCTAATGGGTCAATACTTCCAACATCAGTTGTTCCTGCAGAAGATACTACAAGTAATGGAATTAACCCATTTTTTTTGTCACTTATAATATGATAGTTTAGATCTTTAGGAACCATTCTGAACTTTTCATCCATTCTAACATGCCTAATATTAGCTTCGCCCAAACCTGCAACTTTAATAGATTTTTTTATTGAATGATGAACTAATTCAGTAAGATAAATTACAGACTTTTCAATATCTTTTGCTTTTATGCCAGAAGCTTCTCTTGCAGTAACAATACCAATCAAATTTGCAATACTACCCCCCGAAGTTAGATTGCCAGCCGAATTTTTAGGATAGCCAACAATGTCACATAGCCATCTAATCATCATATTTTCAAGTTGAACAGCACCTGGAGAAGCAAAATAAACACCTGAATATTTATTTGTGGTTGCAGCAAGGAAATCCCCTAATATCGAGCCAAACAATGTACTACCGGGAATATAAGCCAAATGCCCACCAGATGCAGGATTTAATCCAGGTTTATCTATATACTCTTGAATTACTTCAAGAACTTTTTCTATTGGAATAGGATTATCTTCAATTTCGCAACCTTCTATGGTATTATTGTTAACATATTGATATGCAGGTAGAAATTCGATTTGGCTTGTGAAAGATTCAGAATAAGCAATAACTTTGTCAAGTATTTCTTTTCTTTCAGAGTCATTTGGTTCAAGTAGTTTCGATTTTTGGCGATAGTATTCTATTTTATCAAGCATAATTTAATTTTTCATTTAATGTTTAACAAAAATACTAATATAAAAAATTTAAAATTAAAACATTATTTTGCTATGTCAAAATAATTTATTATTATTGTTGCTTATTTTTTTTGTAAAATTACAGAAATGGATTTTATTAATTATGTATAAGCCATTGCCAGAGAAATTATCATATCCTGCGATGGAACTTGATATCCTGCAATATTGGAAGCAAAACAAGATATTCGAGAAATCGCTAAAAATAAGGGAAGGAAAACCTTTTTACAGCTTTTATGAAGGACCCCCAACTGTTAATGGTTCTCCGGGTATCCACCATGTTATGGCAAGAGCAATTAAAGATATTATTTGCAGATACAAAACTATGCAGGGATTTTATGTAAGACGTCAAGCTGGTTGGGATACACATGGTTTGCCTGTTGAAATATCAGTTGAACAAAAATTAGGTCTTCACAATAAAACTGAAATTGAACAATTTGGAATAGATAAATTTAACGCAGAATGCAAGAAATTTGTGTACAAGAACATTGAAATGGATCAGGGCTGGCGTTCTCTTACTGAAAGAATGGGTTATTGGGTTGATCTTGATTCTGCATATATTACTTGTACTAATGAATACATCGAATCTGTATGGTGGGCTTTAAAAACTTTTTTTGATAAGGGGCTTATCTATAAAGGTTTTAAAGTCGTTCCTCAATCTCCAACTATTGAAACTCCTCTGAGCTCTCACGAGCTCTCCTTAGGTTATAAAGATGTAAGAGACCCTAATTGTTACCTTAAACTTAAGATTTTATCTTCTCCTATAAAAGAACTTGAAAAAGGATATGTTTTAGTCTGGACTACTACTCCATGGACTCTATTTGCAAATGTTGCCTTAGCAGTCGGAGAAGAAATTGATTATGTTCTCGTTGAAAATATAAGAAAACAAAAAGATACCGAATCAAAAGATTATTTGATTTTAGCTCATCAAAGAATTAACGTCCTTGAAGGCGAAATCAATATATTATCTGAATTCAAGGGCAAAGATATTTTAGGAACTCACTATGAGCAAATTTTTAAATACATCCCAATAGATAGAGAAAAATATCCAAATGCTCTCACAATCCTACCCGGAGATTTCGTATCAACTGAAGATGGAAGCGGTGTGGTACATTTAGCTCCTGCTTTTGGTGAAGATGACTACATTATGTCAAAAAAATTTAATCTACCATTTCAACAACCTGTAACTCCTAATGGACATTTTACAAAAGAATTAGGAGAATTTGCAGGACGAGCAATCAAAACTTTTAAGTATTCAGATCATATCGAAGAAGGTTCAGATAGAGATATTATTTATGCTCTTAAACAAGCAGGAAAGATTTATAAATCATCTTTTGACTACGTTCATAGTTATCCTCATTGTTGGAGAACAGGTAACCCAGTTATGTATTATGCTAGAGAATCATGGTTTATTAAATCTCCTGAATATAAGCATGAAATGATTGAGTTAAATAAACAAATTAATTGGCAACCACCAGAAATAGGAAGTGGCAGATTTGGTAATTGGCTCGAAGAAGTTAAAGAATGGTCTCTCTCAAGAGATAGATTTTGGGGTACACCTCTTCCTCTATGGGTTTCTGAAGATAACAATGAAGTCATTGCAATTGGATCAATCAAAGAGCTTAAGGAAGGCTTATACGAAAATAGCGACGGTAGTTTAACACCTCTAAAAGATTTAGACTTAGAGATTGACTTACACAGACCTTTTGTTGACAGAGTTATTTTTATTAAAAATGGTAAAAAATTCCTTAGAACACCAGAGGTAGTTGATGTCTGGTTCGATTCAGGCTCAATGCCTTTTGCACAAATGCATTATCCTTTCGAGAATCAAGAACTGTTCAGTAAAATGTTCCCTGCCGATTTTATCGCCGAAGGTATTGATCAGACAAGGGGTTGGTTTTATACTTTACATAATATTGCAGTAGCCCTTTTCAATAAACCAGCTTATCTGAATATTATCGTCAATGAGCTAATTCTGGATGAAAATGGCAGAAAAATGTCGAAGTCTTTAGGAAATACTGTCAATCCATTTGAAGTAATAAATGAATTTGGAGCAGATGCTGTCCGCTGGTATTTACTTGTTAATAATCCACCTTGGAAATCAACTCTTTTTAATACTGAAGACATCAAAAAAACTGTAATTTCTGACTTTTTCCGTTCTATTACTAATATATATGCCTTTTTTGCATTATATGCAAATATTGACGGTTTCAAAAGCGAAGAGCCTGAAATTACACTGGACTTAAGACCTGAAATAGACAGATGGCTTATATCGCGTATAAACTCGGTAATCGCTGATTACATAAAATATATGGATAATTACGATATAACTAAAGCCAATAGAGTAATCCAAGATTTTTCTATTTATGAGTTTTCAAATTGGTATATTCGTCTAAACCGACGTAGATTTTGGAAAGGAGAATATGATAATGATAAAATATCTGCCTATCAAACGCTCAGATACGTTTTAATCCAGCTTTTGAAGCTAATATCTCCGACATCGCCATTTCTTGCCGAAGATATTTATTTACGGTTAAAAAAAGATGATGAACCACAATCAATCCATCTCTGCGATCTTCCCAATCCTATCGATGCGCAAATCGACCATGACTTAGAAAGAAAAATGGCTCTTGCACAAAAAGTCGTCACTCTTTCGAGATTTCTAAGAGAAAAATCAAAAATAAGAGTGCGACAACCTTTACAAAGGATACTTATACCCGTGCTTAACCCTCAACAAAGACGAGATATTCAGCATTTCGAAGCAATAATAAAAGATGAAATAAATATTAAAAGTATTGAATATCTAAAGGGTGAAACTGATATTGTACAAAAAAAAGCTAAACCTAATTTTAAATCTATAGGTAAAAAGTTTGGGAAAAATGCTCAGATTATTGCTAATGCTATTAAAAATATGTCCAATGAAGATATAAAACTATTAGAAAAAAAGGGGAGTTTTCACTTAAATATAAATGGCAACACTTTCGAATTAATTACCGAAGATGTCGAAATTATAAGTGAAGATATTGAAGGTTGGCTTGTTGCAAGTGACGAGGGCATTTCTGTCGCTTTAGACACTCAACTTAACGATGAATTAATTGCAGAAGGAATTGCAAGAGAATTTGTCAATAGAATTCAAAATTTAAGAAAAAAATCTGGTTTCAACGTTACTGATAGAATTATTATTTCATACTTTTCAAACGAATACATACAGAAAGCAATTGATAAGAAAATGGATTATATTTCTAACGAAACACTTGCTGAAAAGATAATTTTTGAAAAAATTGAATCTGGCTTAGAAATCGATATTGACGACAATTTAATCTTAGTAAAATTAATAAAATTATAAATTATATTGTTATTAAAAAATTTTTTTTATTTTCATTTTTTATTATTAAAAATTTGCTATATTAATAAATTGATAATTAGAACTATTGAGAAAAGAAATGGAGGGAGTTATGCCCAGAAAAAAAGCTACTAATAATGCCAAAATTGAGAAGGAAACAAAAACTTCTAATAAATTTAAAGAAGAAAAAAAACTTAAACTTAGAAAGATTATTAAAAAGGAAATTGAACTAAAAAATGAAACTAAATCAATTGGTGCAAAAAAAACTGCAGCTAAACCAAAATCTGTCAAATCTGCAACTGATTCAACAACTATACAAAAATCAAAAAAAGAAAATATTAAATTAAATACTTCAGCTAAAACGGTTACTAGTAAAAATGTCTCTTCTCCCAAAGCAATTCACACCAGTGATAAAGCGACAAAGACAAAAGTAAAGAAAATTACTACTATTCCTCCAAAAGATTTACAATTAGAAAAAATATCAACCGAAAAAGAGAAAAAAATAAAAAAACCAAAAGTCGAAATAGAACCAATTACACAAAAAACAACTAAACAATCAAGAACAACAAAAAAAGCAGAAAAAGAATTAAAAGCAAAAATGGCAATAATTTCTAATTCAGAATCCAAGCAAGAATCCAGAAAAAAGAAAGAAAAAGTACTTAAAAACATAGAAGAAAAAGTCCAGAAACAGAACATAGATTCGACTTCTAAAACAGTGAATAAAAAAAATATAAAAACTAAAACTGATAAAATAGTAGATGTCCCAATAAAACAAGATATAATAGAAAAAAGAGGAAAAAAGAAGCAAAATATCGAATCTCCATCTGAAATGATTATTGAAGAAAAAGTAAAGAAATCGAAAAGAGCCAAAACCAAGTCAACAGAGAAAGATAACGAACCACAAACTCAACCTATTAAAGAAATCACTCAAGAAACAAATGAAATAATCGAGAAAAAGAAGAAAAGGATTAAAACAAAGCTCGAAACCCAAAAGGGAAAAAGTGAACCTACAAAAGAGCAAAAGCCCAAAAGATTAAAACAAAAAGCTGTTGAAAATATTACTGAACCAGCAGTCGAAGAAGAGAAAACTCTACAAAAAGTAATCACTTCAAAAATAAAGAAACCACATAAAAAAGCTAAAGAAGAACCAGAACAGGAAAAACCAAGGGTCATACCATCAAATGTAAGGTACTCAGATGAAGACCTTGAGATTTTCCGTCAAAGAATTTTAGACTTGAGAAAAGAAGCAATTGAAGAACTTAGAATGCTAAAAGATAGATTAGACGATTTAAATAGCTATGATTTTGCTGAAGAAAGTATGATATATTCTATGCATATGGCTGAGCAAGGTTCTGAAGCTATGGAAAAAGAGAAAACCTATGCACAAATTCAAAGAATCAATGAATATATTAAAAAATTAGACGAAGCTCTTCAAAGAATTAAAGATAAAACTTACGGAATTTGTAGAGTTTGTGGTTGCTTGATAGCAAAAGAAAGACTCATGGCTGTACCAATCACAACCCTTTCTGCTTCATATAAAATACATAAAAAATGTCCGGAAGATGGAATAGATAAAATTGAACCATTAGTTCCATAATAGAATTAGCATTTTTTATTTATCTATCAGACCACGACCTGATTTAATTATTTTCCCTTCAGATTTAAGCATATCGAGTATGGAATCAAGAATACCATTAATAAATATTCCGCTCTTTTCTGTTGAATACTGCTTTGCTATATCTATAGCTTCATTAATACTTACTTTAGTTGGAATTTCTTCGAAAGCAATAAATTCTGTTACAGCAATTTGAATAATAGCTCTATCTATGATCGCTATTCTATCTAACTCCCAATTCTGAGCAAACCGAACAATTAAATTATCAATGTAATCCTTGTTCTCTTCTACTTTTTCTATTAATTTTACCGTAAAATCAATTTCCTCATCAGTCCAATCAATTGGAGTATCAGCTTCTAATTCGAGGATTTCATCAGGTCTAAGTAATTTTTTGGGCTCAGTTTCAATTTCATCGAATGTAAAATCGCGGAAAAAGATATGATTGAAGTTTTCTCTCCAAGGAGTATTTGAAACTTCACAAGCTATGATTATTTGAAGAGCTTTTTCTCGAGAGAGGCGTCGTGTCCCTTTTATCTTTCTTTTTTTGCTTAATGGGAATATTTCTTGATTATCATTCATTTTTATTCAAAGAGCCTTTATCACTTATGCAAAAATATTACTTTACAAGCAAAAAAATATGATTTTTTTTATTATAATTTATTAATTTATATTTTATTTTTTTTTATTATTAAATTTATTATTAAATAAATGAAAATAATTTTTAAAATATTATTCCAAAATTTTGGATTATTATTGTGTTTATTTAATTTCAATCTCATAAAAGCTGATGAACTTTATAGTGATAAATATGTTGTTAAGATAGAACTTTATTTTCATCAATCTGATTATTGGAATCAACTTATTATTAATAAAGATTCCGAAACAGATATACCAGCCTCTATGATAGTTAATGATTCTATTAGTTTCGATAGCGTTGGTGTGAGATTCAAAGGCAACTCTTCCTATAATATCCCAAACGAAAAGAAATCTTTTAATATTTCTATTGATGCATATAAAGATAATTATCGTCTTTTTGGATATAAAACATTAAATCTAAACAATTGTTTTGTTGATCCTACTTTCGTAAGAGAAAAGATTTCAAATGAAATATTTTCAAAATATATGCCAGCCCCAGCAACAGGTTTTGTAAGGCTATATATAAACGGTACATATTGGGGGTTATACTCAAATGTAGAGCAAATCAACAAGATATTCCTCAGCAAATGGTTCCCATCAAATAATGGTAATTTATATAAAGGAGACCCAAAAGGCAGCTTCATTTGGAAAGGCAACAATCCAGACTTATATAAAATGGATTATGAAAAAAAAACTAATGAAAAAGATGATAATTGGAACGATTTAGTACTCTTTGTGAACATAATCAACAATTCAAAGAATCTGTCTGAAGAACTAAAATTAGTTCTTGATATAGATAGAACTGCTTGGTATTTTGCATTATGCAATATACTAGTAAATTTGGATAGTTATATCTTTTCTGGACATAATTATTATATTTATAATGACCCATCAACTCAGCAATTCAAATTCTTGAATTGGGATATGAATGAATCTTTTGGGGTTTTCCCTCCACAACTAAACAATAGAGAACGCTTTGAAATAATAAATGACAAAAATCCTAATTTGCCTCTATTAAAAGCTTTTTTTAGTGTTCCGGAATTTAAAGAAATATATTTAGCACATTATAAAACCATCTTTAAAAAAAGCTATATTTTAGATTCAGTGATATCAAGAGCCAACGAACTCCAAAATCTAATTGATACATTTGTCAAAGAAGACAATAAGAAACTTTACTCCTACAATGATTTCAAGAAAAACCTCAACGATGATGTATTTGTTCAAGGTCGTTTAGTTCCTGGATTAGCTTCATTCATTAAAAAAAGAAGAGCTTTTTTAGATGGATTATACGATTTAACAAAAGAAAGCCCTAAAATTCTTTATCTGAAAATTAGCAACAATAGACCTTATCCGCTGGACACAATCTTCTTTAATTTAAAATGCGAAAATCATTCAATAATAAAAAATATATTTCTATTATATAAAATCGGTAACAGTTTATATAATAAAATAAAAATGTTCGACGATGGATTACATGAAGATAGTTCAGCAAATGATGGAATATATGGAACATCTATTGTTATACCTAATGATAGCTATGGAGAAAAAATTTATTACCACTCGATTGCAGAAGATTTTAATGGTACCCTTAAGTTTGAACCAGAAGAAGCTGAATTCAAAGTATATCAAGCAGTAATACAAAATTCGGGGAATATAAACAAATTAGTTATTAATGAATTTATGGCTGATAACAAAACAATTATTCAAAATGAAGAAAGCAATTATTCTGATTGGATTGAGCTTTTCAATCCGAATGATTTTGACGTAAAGCTCAAAGGTATGTATTTGACTGATGATTCAATGAAAACGACGAAATGGGCTTTTCCTGATACGGTTATTTCTTCAAATGGATATATGTTAGTATGGGCAGATGAAAGCAAAAGCAAAATAGGACTACATACTAATTTTAAACTTAACAAAGAAGGTGAATTTATTGGATTATACTACAATATTCAAAGCGTAAACGTATTAATTGATTCTTATAATTATAAAGAACAATCAGCTGATATTTCAGAGGGAAGATATCCTAATGGAGTTGGTAGCTTTCTATATATGAATATCCCTACTCCAAACAAAGAAAACATTTATAAACCTAACAACATTTATTCAATCAATGATGAAGAGCTGATAAGAATTTTTCCTAATCCGGCACAAGACTATATTATTATCAAAAATGGCCAACACTTCGATATTTATTCTAACTTAAATATAACAAATATATATGGATATCAAATAAAAGATATAAGTGTTTCTCAAATAGATGATAATACTATGATTATAGATTTAAAATCATTAGCTTCGGGAATATATTTTTTAACAATTAATTTCAATTATACTAATAAACATTACAAAATTAGGATACTAAAATAAAAAAGATGAGAAAGAAAGAAATATCAAAGAAATATTACGAATATCACAAGGAAGGTAACACAGCATATTTAATCCCCATAGAACCTCTGACATTAAACAACGCTATTCATTTCGACAACTTTCTTTTCCAAAAACATTTACTAAAAGATTTGAGTAAATTAATAATAGATTTAAAAAATGTCATTGAATATGATTCATATTTTGTTTTATTTATAAACTCTGTTAAAAAATATAGTGAAAAAGCTAATATAAGCATCGAGATTTTGAATCTAACCGAAAAAATGGAAGGATTAATTAAAATCTTAAGCCCTAAACCTATCGTAACTGAATTAGAGAAAACTGATAAATCATACTTTTTCAATTATTTTTCCAACATAGGTTTAACGATTCAATTTGTTTTAAAAGACTTATATAAATTTATAGAGTTCTTAGGTAATTTAATAATCAAATTATTAAATCTTTTCATACACCCAACACAAATGCGATGGGAAGATTTTCCCTTCCATTTTATGAGAGCTGGAGCTAATGCAGTTCCAATTATTGTATTAATAATGTTCCTTATCGGGATTACAACAGGTTATCAAGGAGCAATAATGCTTAAGCAATTTGGAGGCGACATACTCATAGCCGACGTAATTGGTATTTCAATAACAAGAGAATTAGGTCCTTTAATGACTGCAATTTTAGTTGCTGGAAGGTCAGGTTCGGCTTTTGCTGCAGAAATCGGGACAATGAAAGTATCCGAAGAAATAGATGCCCTTATTTCAATGGGTTTTGATCCTACAAAATTCTTAATATTACCGAGGGTTATCGCTGTTGTTTTATCCATACCATTACTTACTCTTATTGCTGATTTTGCTGGAATTGCTGGAGGACTTTTAAGTGCTTTACTTACTTTAAATATAACAATATCTGGATTTATAAATGAATTACAGTCTGCTTTAAATTATGCTGCTATCTTTACTGGCGTTGGTAAAAGTTTATTCTTTGGTTTCTTCATAGCTTCTGTCGGGTGCTTTAGAGGACTACAGGTTAGAGGAGGTGCTGAAAGTGTTGGAAAATATACTACTGCTTCTGTTGTTTCAGCCATTTTCTTGATTATTTTCTTAGATGCTTTATTTGCATTTATCTTTCAAGCACTCAAAATTTAACAAATACAAATATTTTCTGACATATTCTTTAGTTTGAGAAGAGAATATAGTTTTCTTGGACTATTAATTCTTTGATTTTTATCCCGAAAGGCTGAATTATAGGAATTTCATCGAATGGATTATAAATACCTTCAAAGGTCCTAACAAGTGATTGCGGTATGAGAAAATGATTGAGTATGACTTTGTCTGCTCTGCCATAAAGTTGCGAATTCTTGATAGAAATTCTCAATGCAAAATATCCTTCAAGGGTCTCACCAATAAGGTACTTAAATATCATTGATTTAGTGTCGTGTGAAAGCTGATTCTTAGGAATTTTATATTTGCATTCAATCCAAGGAGGTGAGAAATTAATTAAAGTTTTTATATTCTGTTTACCAAGGGAGCTTAATTTTCTTTGAACTGTCTGTTCAAAGTTCGAAGTTGAAACCAAAATATTAGCTTTAATATTGCTATAAGATGTAGCTCTCAATTGATTCTGTTTTAATAGCAAGCTCAAATCAATTAATATATTATCGTAAATTATAGTCAAATTATCAGATACTAAATTTCCGAATATGATGCCATCTACTTTAATAGCTAATTTACGAATAGTCGCTGTCCTTCTTTTATTAGAAATCTCGATACCAATAACTTTAGTTTTTATATTTTTACCTTGGTAATAATCAGAGAAAATAGCTTCGATTTTATATTTTACATCCTCAATCTTTTGAGGAAAAATAGAATTTGGGAGGAGTAATAATAAAACTACTATAATTCTACGAAGAATCATTTTATGAAAAATTATAATGCTTTTTTACTGGTTCAATGACTTCCCAAGTACATGAAAGTCCCTGTGGAAAAGTAACAAAATCGCCTTTTCCTATTGTTACTTCTTCGAAGTTCGATTTTACTTTTACCTTACCTTCGAGAAATAAGCATTGTTCTTGGGAATCGTAGAACCAATCGAATTTAGATATTTCTTTAGTCCATATAGGCCATTTTTTTATACCCATCTCAGCGATTTTATCCTCGCTTAGTTTTTCAATTTTAATTTTCATATTTACCTCATAGATTTAAATTAAGTTGTTACTCTTCTCCAAAAACTTGAAGAAAATTTTGGATCAACATATTTAGCAAATTCAGACCAGTTTGGATAAAAACGTTTGAAATCGTCAGAGCTCATTCTCGCATCTTTAGCTGGATAAAGCACTCCTCCTGCTTCTCTTATAATATTATCAATTCGATTCAATGTTTGTAAAGTTTTGTGACCATCAAATCTAAAATCAATAGCCATAGTAACTCCAGGACGAGGGAAGCTCAGCATACCAGGAGACTTTTTACACCCAAAAGTCTTTAGAACCGTTAAAAAAGATGACAATCCACTATCTGCTACTAATCTAAGCACTTTTAAGATATTTTGTTTTGCATTTTCAAAAGGTATAACAAATTGATATTGAAGAAATCCATATTTTCCATAAGCTCTATTCCAATTTTTTATAGCATCTAAGGGATAAAAAAATGGATCATAATGAACAATCTTTGTTTCTTTTTTATTTACTTGCTTATTGTAATAAAGTAGATTAAAAGCATTAACTGTAAATGAATTAATAAAAGGTGCATCTAAAGGAAAGTTCTTTTGTTTAGATTTTTTTTCCTTAAGATGTGATGTTTCATTTTGAAAAGCATGCTCTCCCCTATTATAAATACCACGTCCTAATTTTCCGCTTGAGGCTGTGCAATCAACCCAAGAGACAGTGTAAGAATAGTTATTTGATTCTTCATTAATTTCGAAGAATTCATCTATTGAATCGAATTTAATACTATCCATTATAATATATGGACTCGGGCATGGTTTTAATTTGAATTCTACCCATGTGATAAGCCCAGTAAGCCCTAATCCGCCTATAGTTGCTGAGAAAAAGTCTTGGTTTTGAGTTGCAGAGCAAATTAGTTTAGTTCCATCAGATCTAACGAGTTCGAATCGGGTAGTTTGTATTCCAAAAGTTCCACTATTATGATGATTTTTTCCATGCACATCATTAGCAACTGCTCCCCCGACAGAAATAAACTTTGTTCCAGGAGTAACAGCTAAAAACCAACCTTGAGGGACAATGAAATCTAATATAGAAGCTAAAGAAACACCCGCTTCACATCTAAAAAGCCCATTTTTTCTATCAAATTCTATAAATTTTGATAATCCCGTAGTATCAATTAAATATCCATTATCATTTAAACATGAATCACCATAACTTTTACCATAAGCATAAGGTAACACTGTTCTGTCAAATAAAGATAAATCAGGTATCTCGTCCCTCCAAAAAATGTGTCTAATCGCATATGCTTTATATTTTGGATATCTACCCCAAGAACTATAAAAATCTAAATTCATATACTCGCTCCAATGATAAGCAAAAGAATAACGAAAACAATGACGTAACTAATCTTATCCTTACTCATAAATACTATAGGGTCATCATGCATTAGACCTCGATGAGCAATAAACCACATCCTTACAATCCAGATCAATATACATATAGCTACAGGCCATAGAAATTCTGGATTATGATATAGTCTTCTAATTTCTTCACTATTTACATATAAAATAAAAACAAGTACAGATATAAAGCCCGATGTGATGCCAATATTACTCAATAATGACATATCCGAAATACTATATCCTCTACCTTTAGAATAAGTCTTGTTATCTTCGATCATCACTATTAGTTCGGTATATCTTTTCACAATAGCTAAACTTAGAAAAATGAACATTGAAAAAGCAAGTAGCCAATATGAAATGTTAACCGTAACAGCATAAGCGCCACCTACAAGTCTAATTGTATATAAACTAGCAAGAAGGATAATATCAATAAGATAAATCCTTTTAAACAAAAAAGAGTAAAAAATTGTAAGAATTAAGTATATGAAAAGTGTTATTGTAAAATTTAGAGGTAAAAATAAAAATGAGAGTAAAAAGCTTAAAAGTAAAAATATTGGTGAAAAAACTATAGCAGAACCAACAGAAAGATTGCCAGCAGCTATAGGTCTATTGCATTTTCGTGGATGATGCCTATCTGATTCAAGGTCAAGTAAATCATTTGTCAAATAAACAAAAGAAGCACATAAACTAAATGATAAAAAAGCTATAACTGCTGATATCCATTTATCTGAATCGGTTATTTCGTGGGCAAGAAGAAGTGGAAAGAAAATTAGTAAATTTTTCAACCACTGATAAATCCTTATTTCTTTAAAGATGTTATAGAATCTATTTTTACGAGACGTTTCAATAGTAACAAATTGCACTTTGTTCTTTAATTTCTTTACAATCGGTTTTCTTGGATTTACAATATAAGATTGATTAGCATATAGCCATACAGGAATATCAGAACTACTATCAGCGATGTAATCAAACTTATACTCCCCGTATTTTGCTAAAAGAAAATCTCTTTTCTTCTCACCTTTCAAATCATAATCTAAGCCAGTTCCAAAAACCTCATCAAACAACATAAGATGATTAGCTACTGAATTGCAGATTTTTTGCACTGATGCACTAATCAAAGCAATTTTTCTGCCTTTAGCTTTCTCATACTTAATAAATTCAATAACTTCCTCATTGTAAGGCAAAAATTCAGCGTCAGGAATAGCAATAGCAGTCATTTTATGTTTTACATAATTCTTCCCATTTAAAAACCAAAATGGCAAAAGTAATAGAATTATTGGTTTTCTCTTTACTGCTAATAATAATGCCTCTAAAATAGAATCAGTGGCAATTAAGGTTCTGTCTAAATCAACACAAAGTATTATATCTTTTGCCAAATATTAAAATATATTTTTATTAGTAATATTTAAAAAGCAAATTTAAAAAAAAGCTTTGAATAAATTTTAATCTAAAGAAGGTAAATAATCAAAAACTTGGATGTAATAATTTTATTATATAAAGCACTATAGCTGCAACCAGACCAGAAAAAGGTATAGTAACAATCCAAGACAAAACAATTCTAAATGCTATCTTCCATTTTATTCCGGCAAGATTAGAAACCGAGCCAACACCAATAATAGAACCAGCGATAGTATGTGTAGTAGATACTGGAATACCTAAATTAGTAGCTAAAAAAATTGTAGCAGCACCTGCTGTTTCAGCACAAAATCCATGAACTGGCTTAAGTTTTGTAAGTTTCATACCCATAGTTTTAACGATTCTCCATCCTCCAAGAGCCGTACCAATAGCCATAGCTAAATGGCAAGAAACAATAATCCATGCAGTATCCCAACTCTCAAAGGAAAGTTTAGTGTCATGAGTATAAATATTTGCAGCAACAAGCAAAGCAACGAGAATTCCCATTGTCTTTTGAGCATCATTACCACCATGTCCAAGAGAATACATAGCAGCAGAAAACAATTGTCCTTTTCTGAATACTTTATCAACCTTTTGTGGGTGCCATTTTTTAAAAATCCAATAAACAAGTAACATTATTCCAAAACCTAAAATAGCCCCTATAATAGGAGCCATAGGAATAAAAGCCATAGTTTCAATAAGCTTTTCCCATCTTATGTTAGAAAAGCCAGCATAAGTAATACCAGCACCGGCTAATCCACCAATAAGTGCATGAGAAGAGCTCACAGGCAATCCCCACCACCACGTAAGTAAGTCCCAAACAATAGCACCGATTAGACCAGCAAGAATAACATAAAGATAAGCTGGGTCGGAAGGATTTATTTTTACTATTTTTGATATTGTATCAGCAACTTTTGGGGCAAATACAAACATTGCAATAAAATTAAAAAATGCAGCCCAGAATACAGCATATTTTGGAGGAAGAACCCTTGTAGAAACAACCGTTGCGATTGAATTAGCAGCATCGTGAAATCCATTAATAACATCAAAAAGAAGTGCAACAGAAGCTGTTATTATAACAATAGTAAGAACAGATGAATCCATTATTTTTCTTTAATTAATAAATTTTATTATGCATTATCTATTAAGACACCTTCTATAATTCGAGCTAAAGACTGGCATCTATCGATAGCTTTCTCTATTTTTTCGAGTATTTCTTTCCATTTTATCATATTCATAGCATCATTTTCTCTAAACAGCTGTGCAACTGCAATCTTCAATATATCATCAGCTTTATCTTCGAGTTCGTGAACTATCTTACATTTTTCTTTAATCAATTCACTATTCTTAAAATTACGAAGAGCTTTTATCGCAATTTCTAATTCTGAAGTTGCAGTAAGTAGAATATCAGCAAGTTGAATGGCTTCTTTACGAATTTCTTTGATTTCATAAAGAACAATTCTTGAAGAAGCTGATTGAATAAAATCAGCAATATCATCAATTCGTTTAACTAAAGAATAAATATCAGTTCGTTCAATTGGAGTAATAAAAGTGCGATGTAAAGCTTCGGTTGTTGAATAAGTGACCTCATCTGCAAGTCTCTCATATTCATTTATTTGTTTCAAATAATCTTTACCATCTCCTGTATTTGATATCTGTTCATAAAACAGCTTACATACTTTACTTACAAGAGACATATGCTTTTCAAAACTATCATAAAAAGCGAATTCTTTCGGTAAAAAACCTTTAAGCATAATTAATTTTCAAAATATTTATAAAAAATGAATTGCAAATTAGCACAATTATGTTAATTTTCAGTTAAGAAATGAAAAATTATAACTAAGATTCATTTAATAATCTTATACCTAAATCATTTAACTGAGTTTGATCTACCTTAGAAGGGGCTCCATCCATAAGCGATAAGCCGCTTGTTGTTTTTGGAAAAGCAATTACGTCCCTAATATTATCTGTTCCTGTTAGAGTCATTACAATTCTATCCAATCCAAGAGCGATTCCTCCGTGAGGAGGTGCACCATATTTAAGAGCATTTAGTAAGAATCCAAATTTACTCATAGCTTCTTCTTGCGACAATCCAAGCAATTTGAACATCTTTGACTGGATTTCCTGATCGTGAATTCGGATGCTTCCACCCCCAATTTCTGCACCATTAATAATTATATCATATGCTTTAGCTCTTACTTTTAATGGATTAATATCGAGTAATGGAATATCCTCATCTTTGGGAGACGTAAAGGGATGATGCATAGCAACATATCTCCCAGCTTCTGTATCGTATTCTAATAGAGGAAAATCTACAACCCAGTGAAATGAATATTTATTCCTTAATTTTTCCAGAATTCCAGTTCGATGAGCGATCTCAAGTCGCAAAGCACCCAATATAGAATAACATTTTGTCCATTCGTCAGCTACAATGAGTAATAAATCGCCTTCCTCTAACTTTACTTCTATTTTTATTTTTTCTATAATTGATTCAGTCAAAAATTTTGCTATAGAGGAATTTATCTCTCCATTAATAAATTTCATCCAGGCAAGCCCTTTTGCTCCATATTTTTTTGCATAATCAGTAAGTGAATCAATATCTTTTCTTGAAAAGCCGGCACAACCTTTTGCATTTATACAAGCTACAATACCAGAATTTGCAATAGTATTATCAAATACGTTAAAACCTGAATTTGCAACATATTTTGAAATATCGCTTAATTCTAATGAAAATCTAATATCGGGTTTATCGCTTCCGTATTTAGTCATAGCTTCATAATAAGACATTCTCTGAAAAGGTGTATCAATCTTTATACCGAGGATTTTATCCCAAAGTGCGACAAATAAGCCTTCAGAAATTGACATTATATCATTATCATCAACAAAAGACATTTCTAAGTCAATTTGAGTAAATTCTGGTTGACGATCTGAACGCAAATCTTCATCTCTAAAACATTTAGCAATCTGGACATATCTATCGAAGCCAGAAATCATAAGGATTTGTTTATATAACTGGGGAGACTGGGGCAAAGCATAAAACTTACCCTTATTGATTCTACTCGGTACTAAGAAATCCCTTGCTCCTTCTGGTGTTGACTTCATCATTATAGGTGTTTCAATTTCTATAAATTGATTTGTGTGAAAATAATCGTGTATAATCTGATAGCACTCATTTCGAATAAGCAAGTTTTTTTGCAGAATTGGACGTCTCAAATCAAGGAATCTATATTTTAATCTTATCTCCTCATTAGCTTCGAGTTCATTTACAATTTCAAATGGAGGAAGTTCAGCTTTATTAATTATCTCTAAATCTTCCATTACGATTTCTATATCTCCAGTAGGTAATTTAGGATTTTTATTTTCTCGAACACGAACTAAGCCAGTAGCAGTTATAACAAATTCTGATTTAACTTCTCTTGCTTTTTGAGTTAACTCAGGATTATTTTCAGAAAGTACTACGAGTTGAGTTATACCATATCTATCTCGCAAATCAATGAAAATCAGTTTTCCCATATCTCTGACAGTAGCTACCCAACCATTAAGAGTAACTTTTCTTCCAACATCAGAAATCCTTAATTCTCCGCAATTGTGTGTTCTTTTATAGAAATGCATCTTTTCCTTTCAATAATATAAAAAGGGATTTGACTCAAAACTTAAATATTTTTAAAGATTTAATGCATAAAATAATTTTTTTTACATTAAAAGAATTTTTTTAAATCTTTGAGCCAATTCCCTTATGATTTATGATATTTTCTCACTCTTTCTTTCTGTGGATAAAGGTTCTTCAGTAATATCACTCATCTCAATAGGTTCTGTTCTTCCAAATATATTTCCAATATCGCTTGTAACAACCATCTCTTGATAACTTCTTAGACCAGTGCCAGCAGGGATTAATTGCCCTAAAATAATATTTTCTTTTAAACCAACTAAATAGTCAGTTTTTGCTGCGACAGAAGCATCAGATAGTACTCTCGTTGTTTCTTGGAATGAAGCAGCTGAGAGCCAACTCTCTGTTGATAGCGAAGCTTGAGTAATACCAAGTAGAATAGGTTCAGCTATTGCTGGTTCAGCAGGCCGAGCTTCAGCTGTTACTTTACCCTTTTTCTTAAGTTCAAGATTTACTTCTCTAAAACGCCTTTTAGTTATTATTTGTCCCTCTTTAAATTTCGATTCGCCTTTATCAGTTATAACTACTTGTGTCTTCAATTTATCATTTTCATCTATAAAACGAATCCTATCCACATTATCATTAACAAGGAAAGAAGAATCGCCAGCATCAACAATTCTTAACTTTTGCAACATTTGCCTAACTATAACCTCGATATGCTTATCATTTATTTTCACGCCCTGCATTCTATATACTTCTTGAATTTCGTTGACGAGGTATTCTTGAACTGCATTAGGTCCTTTTATTCTTAAAATGTCATGAGGATTAATTGAGCCTTCTGTAAGTCTATCGCCTGCTCTAACAAAGTCATCGTCTTGAACAAGCACGTATTTGCCTATTGGAACAACGTATTCCATTTTTGTAAGACCATCTTGTGATGTTACATAAATCGTTCGTTGTCCTCTTTTTTGTTTTTCAATAGATACTATTCCATCAATATCTGAAACTACTGCAGGATTTTGAGGTGCTCTTGCTTCAAATAGCTCTGTTACTCTCGGAAGACCGCCTGTAATATCCCTCATTCTCCCTAAATCTCTCGGTATTTTGACAAGAGCTGTACCGATACCAATCATTTCGTCATCATCTACTCTTAGTTGTGCTTTAGTTGGAATATTGTATGACTTAACAACATCACCATTGTCATTAATTATTTCTATAGTTGGAGATTTTGTCCTATCCTTAGATTCAATAACAACTTTGGTTATATGTCCTGTTTGTTCATCGTTTACTTCTCTATATGTGATATTTGGCAATAAATCTCTAAATCTAACTCTACCTTGGGCTTCACTTATAATTGTCGAATTATAGGGATCCCATTCATAAATCATTTGACCTTTTTGAACTAATTCTCCGTCTTTAACTTTAAGTTCAGCTCCATAGATTGCATCATATTTAGTTAATAAATGATTACTTTCTTCATCATATATATTGATTACACCGCTACGACTTACTACAATAGTGCTTTCGCTATCATCACCTTGGAAAGTAACAATTCTAACATTCTCAAATTGAATTCTGCCACCGAATTTTGCAACAACAGAAGATTGTGAAGCAACTAAAAGAGCTGTTCCACCTGTATGGAATGTCCTTAAAGTTAGCTGTGTTCCTGGTTCACCAATAGATTGTGAAGCTATTGTTCCAACCGCCTCACCCACATCAACAAGCTTACTCGTTGCGAGATTTCTACCATAGCATTTTGAACATACACCTCTTCGAGATTCACAAGTAAGAACAGAGCGAATTGTTACTGTTTCGATAGCAGAAGATTCAATCTCGTGAGCAAGATCTTCATCTATTATAGTTCCCGCAGAACAAATCTTTTTCTTGGTTAATGGATCCACAACATCAAGTAGTGTAACACGCCCCAAAATTCTTTCGTAAAGCGGTTCCTTAACCTCTTCACCATCCTTAAGAGCTGTCATATCCACTCCACGTATAGTACCGCAGTCGTGTTCAGAAATGATAACATCTTGTGCCACATCATGCAAACGTCGTGTGAGATAACCTGCGTCGGCAGTTTTCAAAGCCGTATCGGCAAGTCCCTTACGTGCTCCGTGCGTAGATATAAAATACTCAAGTATTGACAGTCCCTCTTTGAAATTAGCTATTATTGGATTTTCTATTAATTCGCCTGCTGAACCTAAAATTGATTTTTTAGGTTTTGCCATAAGACCTCTCATTCCGGCAAGCTGACGTATTTGCTCTTTAGAACCACGTGCTTGTGAATCAAGCATCATCCAAAATGTATTAAAACCGTCTTTGGCTTTTGAAAGTTCTGAATATAGTTTATCAGCAACTCTGTTTGTTGCTGTTGACCAAGTATCAATGATTTTATTATAACGTTCGCCGCTACTTATGACACCATTTTGATATGCAAATTCTATTTCATCAATTTTATTTTGTGCAAGAGAAATTATACTTTCTTTTTCATCGGGAACTATAACGTCCGCAATACTAACCGACAAACCACCTTTTGTTGCATAAGAAAATCCAATATCTTTTAGATTATCAAGAAATTCAACAGTTCTGGCTAACCCGACTGTCCTGAAGCATATTCCAATTATTTGCCTTATTCTCTTTTTTGTTAGCAACTCATTTAAGAAACCTAACTCTTTTGGAACTATTTGATTAAATAAAATGCGTCCTGTTGTAGTTTCAATAAGAGTTCCATCTATTCTAACCTTTATTTTTGCATGAAGGTCAATTTTGCCACTATTATAAGCAATGATTACCTCATCTGTAGAATAAAACGTTTTACCTTCGCCAAGAGCACCTTTTCTTAATTTAGTTAAATAGTAAACACCCAGAACCATATCTTGAGAAGGAACTGCAATAGGATCGCCATTTTGTGTATGCATAATATTATGAGGAGCTAACATTAGCAAAAGAGCCTCAAGTTGTGCTTCAAAACTTATAGGCACATGCACAGCCATTTGGTCACCGTCGAAGTCTGCATTAAAAGCTGTACACACTAATGGGTGAAGTTGTATAGCTTTACCCTCTATTAATCTTGGTTGAAATGCCTGAATACCTAACCTATGAAGTGTTGGAGCACGATTCAATAAAACAGGATGTCCATCAATTACTTTCTCAAGTATATCCCAAACTTCATTAGTTTTTCTTTCGACCATCTTTTTAGCACTTTTTACAGTCTTTACATGTCCTCTTTCAATTAATTTCCTGATAATAAAAGGTTTAAATAATTCTACAGCCATATCTTTAGGTAGCCCACACTCATGGAGCTTTAATTCGGGTCCTACAACAATAACAGACCTTCCTGAGTAGTCAACACGTTTGCCAAGCAGATTCTGTCTAAATCTTCCAGTCTTGCCTTTTAGTGTATCGGCAAGCGACTTAAGAGCACGCTGGGATTCACTTCTTACAGCACGCCTACTATTATCAAAAAGCGAATCTACTGCTTCTTGCAGCATCCTTTTTTCATTTCTTAAAATTACCTCGGGTGCATGAATATCTATTAATCTTTTTAATCTATTATTTCTTATTATTACCCTACGATAAAGGTCGTTTAAATCTGAAGTAGCAAATCGACCTCCTTCTAAAGGAACAAGAGGACGAAGGTCTGGTGGTATCACTGGAACGACATCAAGGACCATCCATTCTGGGCGATTCGCTTCAAGGTTATGTTCAGAAGGTCTAAAAGCGTCAAGAATTCTCAACCTTTTTAATATCTCAGCCGTTTTTTGTTGGGAGGTTTCTTCTTTTAACTGTTCTTTAAGCATTTGATAGTCGGCTACAGGATCTACTCTTTTCAATAATTCTTTTATTGCTTCTCCACCAATAAGAGCAATAAATTTATTAGGATCTTCATCATCAAGATTCATATCTTCTTCTGTTTGTCTGCTTAAAACCTCGAGATATTGCTCTTCGGTCAGTAAGTCTTTTGCTTGACATTTTTCTCTGCCGGGTTGTATAACAATATAGGATTCATAATATATTACCCTTTCCACATCCTTAGTAGCCATTCCTAAAATAGCACTAATTTTGCTTGGTAAGGATCTAAAGAACCATATATGAACAACAGGAACAGCCAGCATAATATGCCCCATTCGTTCCCTTCTAACGGACTTTTGAGTAACCTCAACTCCACAACGGTCGCAGACTATACCTTTATATCTTATTCTTTTATATTTGCCACAAGCACATTCCCAGTCGCGTATCGGTCCGAATATTTTTTCACAGAATAGACCATCTTTTTCAGGGCGGAAAGACCGATAATTAATCGTTTCGGGTTTTGTAACTTCGCCATTTGAACGATTTAATATATCATCTGGGGAAGCAATTCTAATCGAGATTTTTGAGAATCCTTTCCTTGGAATAGACTTTGATTGCATTTTGATCTCCTCTATATTTTTTTTGTTTTTTCTTTATTCATTACTCTATAACAACATCAAGACATAGTCCCTGCAATTCTCTAACAAGAACATTAAATGATTCTGGAATGTTTGGATTAGGTAGATTTTCACCTTTCACTATAGCTTCGTACATCTTAGCCCTACCTTGTACATCATCGGATTTCATAGTAATCATTTCTTGCAATGTATGAGCAGCACCATAGGCTTCAAGAGCCCAAACCTCCATCTCTCCTAATCTTTGACCTCCGAACTGAGCTTTTCCTCCAAGAGGTTGTTGTGTTATCAAAGAGTAAGGTCCAATAGAACGTGCATGAATTTTATCTTCAACCAAGTGGGATAATTTAAGCATATATATCACTCCGACTGTGATTTTCTCTGTATACTCTTCACCAGTTCTTCCATCATAAAGGATAGTCTTACCATCTTTAGGTAAACCAGCTTTCTCTAAATATTCACTTACATCTTCCCAAGTAGCACCATCAAATATTGGAGTTGTAAAATGAATATTCAATTTTGAGCCAGCCCAACCTAAAGCTGTTTCAAACAATTGTCCCAAGTTCATACGAGAAGGTACACCAAGAGGATTTAATACTATATCCACAGGCGTTCCATCTGGAAGAAAAGGCATATCTTCTACAGGAACTACTTTCGATACTATACCTTTATTACCATGCCTGCCAGCCATTTTATCACCAACTTGAAGTTTACGTTTTTTTGCAATATACACTTTTGCCATTTGAAGAATTCCTGGTTGAAGCTCATCGCCTTGAGCTATTTTAGTTTTTTCTGCTTTAAATACTCCGATTACATCATTTCTTTTTGCGTAATAAGCTAAAAGCATTTCCGAAAGAAGTTCCTGCTTTTCGTCGTTTGCAAGGATTTTATTTTCAATATCTAATAAGTTAGGTTGAAGCACTCCTTCTTTGTATTTCAGCATTATATCATCATAAGTTACCTTAGTACCGCTTCTAAAAATAACATTAGAATTCTTATCTTTTATACCAAGTACTTTTTCTCCATCAACAATCACTGCCAATCGCCTTACACACTCATCGTCGAGAGCTTTCAACGTTTCTTTCTCGAGTTTTTGAAGTTGGTCTTGTCTTTTCTTTTCTGTTGATTTGCCATCTTTTTCAGTAGATAAAGCCCTACGTGTAAAAAGCTTAGTATTAATAACCACTCCTTTAAGTCCAGGAGTTGCTTTTAAAGAAACATCTTTAACGTCACCAGCTTTATCACCAAAAATAGCTCTTAAGAGTTTTTCTTCAGGTGTCGGGTCTGTTTCTCCTTTTGGAGTTATTTTTCCAATAAGTATATCTCCCTCTTGAACCTTAGCACCCACCCTTATTAAGCCATTTTCATCGAGTTCCTTAGTTGCTTCTTCGCTTACATTAGGAATCTCACGAGTAAATTCTTCTTCTCCACGTTTTGTATCTCTAACTTGTAAAGTGCATTCTTCTATATGGATAGATGTAAATAGGTCTTGAGCTACTAAACGTTCAGAAATAATAATAGCATCCTCAAAATTATAACCTCGCCAAGGCATAAAAGCGCAAAAGATGTTATGCCCAAGGGCAAGTTCTCCTTGGTCCGTCGAAGCTCCATCAGCAAGAGGCATTCCTTTGACTACTCTTTGCCCTTTTTTAACTATTGGCCTTTGATTAATACAAGTATCTTGATTTGTTCTAAAAAATTTTGTTATTTTATATCTTACAAGCTCCTTATGTTCAAAGGAGGTAAGTTTTTCTCTTTCACTCCTTGTATCGTCATATCTTACAACAATCCAATCAGCACTCACATACTCAACAACTCCATCCCCTTCAGCAAGCAACATAGTACGGGAATCTTTTGCGACCCTTGCTTCCATGCCTGTTCCAACGATAGGTGCTTTTGGTCTAAGCAAAGGTACAGCTTGTCTTTGCATATTAGACCCCATAAGAGCTCTGTTGGCATCATCATGTTCAAGGAATGGTATCAAGGAAGAGGCTGCACTCGTTATCTGATCGGTCGAAACATCAATTAAGTCTATTTCTTCCGGTGTGACAACCACGAAATCCCCAGCTTTACGAGCTTTTATTTTATCCCCAATAATCTTTCCAGTTTCATCAATAGAAGTAGAAGCTGGTGCTATAATTTTTGTGTCTTCTTTTTCTGCTGATAAAAATACTATATCATCTGTTAAAATACCCTTATTTACTACCCGATAAGGAGTCTCAATAAATCCAAGATGATTAATTCTAGAATGGATTGCCAAAGAAGAAATCAAACCAATATTAGGACCTTCAGGTGTTTCAATTGGGCATAATCTTCCATAGTGTGTATAATGAACATCACGCACTTCGAAACCAGCTCTTTCACGTGTTAAACCTCCAGGTCCTAATGCTGATGTCCTTCGCTTGTGGGTTAGTTCAGCAAGGGGATTTGTTTGGTCCATAAATTGTGAAAGTTGATTAGTTCCAAAGAACTGATTTATTACCGAAGTTATTGTTCGGGCATTGATTAACTCAGTTGGCGTAAGCTTATCATGTTCTTTAACTCCTAATCTTTCTTTTATAGTCCTCGCCATACGAGCCAAACCAACATTAAACTGCGAAGTAAGTTGTTCTCCTATTGTTCTTACTCTTCTATTGCCTAAGTGGTCTATATCATCACCAGAAGACTTAGTTTCATGAAGTTTTAGTAAATGTTTAATAATAGTTACAATATCCTCTATTGTAAGAGCTGTAACTTCTTGGTCGATTGTCAAACCTAATTTTTGATTTATTCTATAACGTCCAACATTACCTAAATCATATCTTTTAGGTGTAAAGAACAGCTTCTTTAATAGTCCCTCAGCAGTCTCGATATCTGGAGCCTCACTGGAACGAAGCTGCCTGTATATTGATTCAAGAGCTTCCTCCCTTGTTCGAGTAGGGTCTTTAGTTAGCGTCTTTGCTATGACTGGTTCATCGTTTGGATCAATATATTGGAACACTTTAAAAGGCAAAATCTCAGTACTCACCATTTTTTCGAGTAATTCAGGAAGAATGATTGTATCCCGTATAGCTATAATCTCACCTGTTGTAATATCTATTACGTCAGAAGCAAGACGTCTTCCAATTAGCTCTTCATTTAAATTCTTTGGGTCTATTTCTTCATCAAGCTGGAATAAGCTAAGTATATCTGCATCTGAAGAATATCCCAAAGCACGTAACAGTGTTGTAACTGGGAATTTCTTTTTTCTATCAATATACGCATACATAACATCGTGGATATCAGTAGTAAATTCTATCCAAGAACCTCTAAAAGGAATAACCCTCGCAGTATAAATCCTTGTCCCATTCGGATGGATAGCATCATCAAAGAAAACGCCAGGTGAGCGATGAAGCTGAGATACTATGACCCTTTCTGCACCATTGATAATAAAAGTTCCTCTCGAAGTCATTGCTGGAATATTGCCAAGATAGACCTCTTGTTCAATGGATTCAATGTAATCCTCAGAATTTTTATCAGCCTTTGATGAAAGGCGTAAGCGTGCTTTTAAAGGTTTGGCATAAGTTAGCTCTCTTTCTCGACATTCTTCCTCATTATATTTGGGTTTTTCTACAGTATAATCGAGAAATTCAAGCTGATACATATTAGAAGCATCTTCTATTGGAAAATTATTTGTAAAAGCTTGTTGAAGTCCTTGATTTTTCCTCATATTAGGAGGTAAATCTTCTTGTAGGAAATCTTTATAAGCTTTTAACTGTATAGATAATAAATCGGGGTATTTAATCTTATGTCTTGAACGAGAGAAGCTTACTCTATCACGTAGACGAACAAGAGTAACTCCCTCATCAATTAACATTTCTTCATTTGTGTGCTTTTCTTCCACTGAGAACTCCACTATTGTTTATGAAATGCACGTATATCGTGTTCAATTTTATTTTTTAAAAAAACAAAAAAGAATTTCATTACATTCTTTATTTTTTATAAAAAATGTCAGAAATTCACAAATTTTTCTATTAATTTTTACCAAATTATACCCAGTTATTTAAGGGATAATAGGAACAATATTATAAAATTCAAATAAAACTGGGAAAACAGTAAAAAAAATACTGTTCCCCCTGTTTTAAAAAATTAATTCTATACTATTTGAGTGTTACTTTAGCTCCTTGAGCTTCTAATTTCTTTTTGATGTCTTCTGCTTCTTGTTTACTAACATTTTCTTTAATTATAGATGGGGCTCCTTCTACAGCCTCTTTTGCTTCCTTAAGTCCAAGCCCTGTAATTTCTCTAACAGCTTTAATTACATTAAGTTTTTGAGCACCCATTTCTGTTAGTTCAACTGTAAATTCGGTTTGTTCTTCTTCTTGCTTAGCTTCAGCAGCAGCTACTGGTGCGCCACCTGCCACCATAACTGGAGCAGCAGCAGTTACACCAAATTTTTCTTCCAAAGCTTTTTTAAGTTCAGCTGCTTCAACCAAAGTTAAACTAGAAATTTTTTCAACTAATTCTTCTACTATTGCTGACATTTTTATCTCCTAATATTTTATTAAATAATATTTCTTTTTTAAGAGGCTTGCTTTTTTGCTACTTCCTCGATAACGTAGGCTATATCACGCAATATTGCGTTCATAGAGCCTATAATTCCACTAACAGGTGCATTCAGACTACTAAGAATAGAACCAATCATTTCTGGTTTTGTTGGTAGAACTGCAAGTTCTTTTAAGCGGGAACCGTCGTAGAACACACCTTCTATAACCGCTGCCTTCAGTTTTGGCAAATCACTTTTTTCTAATCGCTGTTTAATAATTTTCGCCGGTGCAACTGGATCTTCATAAGCAAACAACAATGCAGAAGGTCCATTAAGTATTTCTCTAGGGATCGCATTGTTTGATGTTTCATCCATTGCTCTTAGCATCAAAGTATTTTTTGCGACTGTCATTTCTATACCTTTAGATTTGAACTCCCTACGCAAGTTGATAGTGTCTGCTACGTTCAAACCCATAAAATCTATCAGGTAATAGGAATTTGTCTTTTTAAACTTTTCTACTAAATCGGCAATTATTTCTGCTTTCTTTTTTTTTGTTATCATATTTTTACAGATAATTTATTTTAACTATTAAATCCGTAACAGATTAAATTGATTAATCTGAGAAGCTTTACGGCTTTAAGAGTACGTAATAGTCAATTTATTCCTTTACTTGTAATGATTGTTCATTTATTGCAACACTAGGCCCCATTGTTGAGCAGAAATAGATACTTTTTATATATTTACCTTTGGCTGTTGCTGGTTTTGCTCTAACTATACTGCTGTAAAATGTTGTTATATTTTCAGCAAGCTTTTCCGGTTCGAAAGAACATTTTCCAATAGAAACATGAACGTTACCAGTTTTATCCACTCTATATTCAATTTTTCCTGCTTTAACATCTTTTACAGCTTTGGCAATCTCAAAAGTAACAGTTCCGCTTTTTGGATTTGGCATAAGCCCTCTTGGCCCGAGTATTTTTCCAAGCTTTCCTACTTCAGCCATAACATCTGGAGTTGCAATAATCACATCTACATCTGTCCAGCCAGCTTTAATTTTTTCAATATATTCTTCAAACCCTGCATAGTCTGCCCCTGCTTCAAGAGCTTCTTTATCTCTCGGTTCTTTTGTAAGAACAAGTACGCGTACTTTTTTACCAGTTCCATGAGGCAAGGAAACAGTCCCACGAACAAGCTGATCTGCTTTACGGGGATCAACACCAAGTTTTATAGCAACTTCGAAAGATTCATCGAACTTAGCATTTGCATTTTGCTTTACAATTTTAATAGCATCTTGATAAGGATAAATATCATTGCTATTATATGATTTGATCAATGCTCTGTATCTTTTACCATTCTTTTTCATAATTGTAGTACTTTTTTAATAATAATTATTCAACTGTTATGCCCATACTACGAGCTGTGCCTTTTACCATACTAATGGCGCTTTCTAAATCATCGCAATTAAGATCTGGCATTTTTATTTTTGCTATCTCTTCGCAATGCTGTAATGTAACTTTACCTACTTTTGTTTTATTTGAGGCTGCTGATCCTTTAGTTATTCCAGCAGCTTTCAAAAGTAGAACGGAAGCTGGTGGTGTCTTAACAATAAATGTGAAGCTTTTATCGCTGTAAAAAGTAACAAGTACAGGTAGTATTGTCCCTTTTTGTTTTTCAGTTTTGGCATTGAATTGCTTTACAAATTCCATACCATTTAAACCTCTTTGTCCAAAAGCCGGTCCCACAGGTGGAGCCATAGTTGCTTCACCAGCATTTAATTGGATCTTAAACGTTCCTGCAATTTTTTTAGCCATTTTTATCTATCTCTTTTATTAAAAAATCTTTTATTGAAAATTTAGTATAATTAATGATTTTCTATTTCTACTTGGGTAAAATCGAGTTCAACAGGTGTTTTTCTTCCTAAAATACCTACTTCCACCTTTATTTTTTGCTTTTCATAATTTACTTCTTTAACGGTACCATTAAAATTAGAAAATGGTCCATCAATTACTTTTACGGGGTCTCCAATACTAAAGGAAGTTTCAATAGTTGCTATGCTTTTACGCTCTTCAACTCTTCCGATAATTCTTTCAATCTCTTGTTTTTGTAAAGGAGCAGGTTCCCCACGTGGTCCAACAAAACTAACAATTGAAGGAAGAGCAACGATTAATTCTTTAGTTTTTTTATCAAGTTTCGCATTTATAATAATATAACCAGGAAGAAAATTTTTAACTTTTGTTCTTCTTTTACCTTGCCTAACTTCGAAAACAGTTTCTTGTGGAATTATTACTTCCTTTATTTTATCAGAAAGATCCAATCTCTTAACTTCAGCTTCAATGATAGCTTTCACCTTTTGTTCATGCCCAGTAAAGGTTCTCAGTGCATACCACTTAAATTCTAAAGATTTCTCGTCAATATATTTTTGCTCACTCATATTATAATATTATAGAGGCAAATTAAGTATTTATCCCATAAATAATGCGAACGATAAAATCCATAATTTTATCAATCAAGAAAATAAAAATAGTAAAGATAATCGTTGTAATAATTACAACACCTGTAGATTCCTTCAATTGCTCCTTGGTAGGCCAGGATACTTTTTTCATTTCCTTTACAACATCGCTTGTAAAAGTTTTTATTTTTTGAACAATAGACATAAACAGTTCCAAAAAATCATATTAATAGCAGGGGTGGTAGGATTTGAACCCACAGCCAACGGTTTTGGAGACCGCTACTCTGCCAATTGAGCTACACCCCTAACACAAAGCTTTCGAGCTGATGACCGGGATTGAACCGGTGACCTCATCCTTACCAAGGATGTGCTCTACCAACTGAGCTACATCAGCATTCCAAAGAACAGAGCGGGAAACGGGGTTCGAACCCGCGGCCCTCAGCTTGGGAAGCTGATGCTCTACCAACTGAGCTATTCCCGCTTTAAAGAAAAAAATAATTTGCACGATGAATTTTCCATCGAGCTAATTTTTCAAAGCGAGACCCGCATATTCATCCGAGCGGGAGACGAGGTTCGAACTCGCGACCCTCAGCTTGGAAGGCTGATGCTCTACCAATTGAGCTACTCCCGCTTGTCAAGTGGGGCGGGCAGGGATCGAACCTGCCATGCGTACCCGCGGCGGATTTACAGTCCGCTGCCTCACCATTGAGGCTTCCGCCCCTTTTTTATTTTTTTTAGCTTACAAAATTAAGAAAATTTTTACAATTAATCAACAAAAATATTTTTAAAGTTTTTTGTATGTTATATTTTTATTTTTTTATTGATGTTATATTTCAAAAAATTAAATTAAATAATAAAATTTTTTTATTAACGTTTTATTATAAACTATATTGAAAATAATTATGCTCAATTTTAATATAGAATATTATTATTAAGAATATAATTTCAAGAATATGAAAATACTTGTTATTGAAGACGAAAGAAAAGTTGCAAATTTCATAAAGCATGGTTTGGAAGAAGAAAGATACATTGTTGAAACTGCTAATGACGGTATAACTGGGCTTGAAATGGCTATGAATAATCAATTTGATGCTATTCTTCTCGATGTAATGCTACCCGGTAAGGATGGATTCACAGTTCTAAAGGAATTAAGAGACGCCGGAGTTACTACTCCTGTGTTGATGCTCACTGCAAGAGGAACTACTGAAGATAGAGTGCAAGGATTAGACCTCGGTGCTGACGATTATTTGCCTAAACCTTTTAGTTTTGATGAACTTGCAGCAAGACTTAGATCTATTCTTAGGCGGTCAATTCCCGAAAAATCTACAAAACTTCGATGCAGCGATTTAATTCTCGACACTGTTTCGCATCTTGCATATAGATTTAACAAAGAGATTGAATTAACTACCAAAGAGTATGCTCTCTTGGAATACTTAATCAGAAACAAAAACAGAATACTTAGTAGAAGCACAATAACCCAACATGTATGGAAACACAATTTCGACCCTGAATCAAACATTATTGATGTGTACATTAAACGGCTTAGGAGTAAAATTGAAAGGGAAGACGGCTCGAAACCGCTTATCCAAAGTATAAGAGGTGTAGGCTATAGAATGCGTGATTTTCCTACTGACGATGAATACGACGTTTCTGTATGATTGTTATATTTTCTTTCTGAAAATTTTAAAAGGTCCCTTTGACTCAAATAAATAAAAATCCCTATCTAAAAGGCTTTTTAAATTGCTATTACAATTGAATGCTGTCCAACTCGAATATGGATGTCCAGTCAATAATGGATGCACATCGTTTGTTTGTATGATAATACATTTTGCGGTCGCAATTTCCCTTTTGATTATATTCTCCCATGCTTCTGGAAGATACTGACTTAAATAAAATGATGATGATGCAAAACTTGAAAAAGAATTAGCACCTAAAAAATAATATATCGAATTAGCACCTATTGAAATTACCAAAATAGAATCATTCGGATTTGAAATTTCTTTTAGCTTTTTTGATATATCTATGTAATCTTTCCGTAGCAGAGTTGCGTCATTGCGTTGGTAATAATCATCGTATTTATTGCTATCTGTTAAATATAAATAAGTTGGTATTAACAAATTGAAATATCTTGGTATCGGTGTAAAAAAAACACCTATAATCAATAACAAAATCATCAGTGTTTTTCTTAAAATGTTTGAATTATACAAATAGTTGATAATTTTTTTAAAGAAATAGAGACTTCCATAAGATGAAATTATTCCTATTAGAACATAAAGCCTTGAGAAATGATATGAGTGAAACTTTCTTTCAACAATCACAGACAGCAAAAGAAATAAACCAATAACAACCACAACTTGAAAAAAATACTTTTGAGTTGTTAAGGGTTCAAAGTTTTTACCTAATGACAGATATACACCTATTAATGCCAAAAATAAAATAAAAATTGAAAGAGTATCAGCTAAATACTTAGTTAAGAGCAACAATGAATATCTTACCCATTCTAATGTTAAATAACTATATTCATTGTAATGCTTCAAGTAGTCAAGCATTGTAATGAACCCATCAAAAGACTGCTTATTAATTAAAGGAAAAGAAAAGAATATAAATCCAATAATTGAGCTTATCAAGATTAAACCATATTTTCTTATTAACTCAAAAGTACTAATTCTATTAATTATGTCAACGACCAAAATTGCAAGAAAAATAATACCAAATGTAATTTTTAAAGCTATTATAAAGCCAAGAATGAAACCTTGAAGAAAATAATTTAATGTTTTATTTTGAGTTCTTATTTGAAGATAAACAAGCCATAAAAGTGGAAGTCCTAAAAATCCTTCACATTGGTAAGTCTGAGAATAATGTAATGTAGCATATAATAAGCAATAAATTATAGAAGCAAGGTAGGCGCCAAGGTAATTTTTGTTTATTTTATAGAATATAAATACTATAGAAATAGAAGTTAACACTTGCCATAAGAAATCAAAAAAACGAAATGCAGCTTCAGAATTACCGAATACTATTTGATTTAATACATTTAATAAATAAATCTGTGGGGTTTTTATATCTATGAAATCGACATATAGCTTGGAACCTTTCAAAATTGTCTTGGCAGCCAAATTAAAGACAGCCAAATCACTCGATATTGGAAAAAAAAGTGTGGGGATTAAAATAATTATTATGAATAACGAAAATAATATATGTTTAAATGGTTTCATTCAATAATTTCGGCAATATTTATATAAAATCTCTCATTATTTAGTAAAGATATATTTTTAATGCTAACCGAATCTGTTAAAGAAAATGGCAAAAGCAAGTCAAATATATAATTTTTATTAACAGAATAGTTCTTCTTAAAAATATCAAAGTTAAATCTATTTGAAACTTCTTGCTTTATGTACATTTCATAATATTTGTTCTTATCAAAAATATAGAGAACGGGAGCAGGAAGAACCGAAAACCAGCGTAATATTGGCGAAAGAATTAATGCAAATATTATAAGAAAAATTAAAATCATTTTGCTAATAGGACTATAAGACTTAAAGTTGCCCTTTAATTTATTTAATGAATAATAAAGTCCTATAGCTGAAAAGATGCTGAAGAAAAGGTAAAAATGTTGAATATGATATTCAAAAAGTTGTTTTTCAAAGATTAAAGAAATAATTGTGATAATAAAAAGCATAGCTAATAAGTCAAAAAATTTAGCTGTATGATTTTTTGCTAACAAAACAAAAAAACCAATAGTAGATAATAGAATAACCAATAACGAAATATCCCAACCTAAATAGAATGCTGAATTTTTAAGTAAAACTTTAATATCATCAATATTAAAAACTGGAAAACCCATATAATAAAAATGATCTTTTATTAGTTTTGGAAATTCTTCATAAATGTATGAATAAAGCAATGGCACATAGATGATTAACAAAGTAAGTATTAAAAAAATGATAATGATACAACATCGCACTAACCTTAAAGTGATTTTTTTATCCTTATCTAAAAGAATATCAATTAAGAATGGAATAATTAATAATACAAATGGATATTTCAGAGCAGTAATAAAACCAATAACTAATCCCAAAAAAGCCAATACCAGTAGCTTATTATATCTACAGTAAAAATAGCATATCCAAACTAAAAGCAAAGTTATTAGAGAATCAAGATGAAAATTTAAACGCCAATTTAAAGTATATATAAGTGCATATAAAATAGCACATATATAGCCAATCAGTTTTAAGTCAGTAATTTTATATAATATAAAAATTATTGAAAAAACTATAATTAGTTGCAGAATATAATTTAAAACACCAATTAAAATTTCATTCGTTCCGAAGCTATTAGATAAAATAAAAGCAATAAAGTAATAAAATGGGGTTGCTAACTCAATAAAATCAAAATAAGTCCCACTTTCTTTTCCTATAATTGTAGAATTGTTAACCAAATGAGAGTAATCAATCGCAATTGGAACAAAGATTATAGGTAATAGAATAATCATTATTATTACAATTAGAATTATTTCCTTTTTATGATTCATTAAAATTATATTTTTATATTTGAAAAAAAATATAATACAATATTTCAAAATAAAAATTAATTTAACAACAAAAAAATCATATTATACTAAAATAATAAATGAGGGATAAAGATGAAAAGCATTATAGTTTTAGGAGCCGGTTTAGTAGGCAGTGCTATTGCAATAGATTTACAAAAAAAATACAAAGTTACAAGTGCTGATATAAATCAAAAAAACTTAAACTACTTAAAGTCTAATTATAACATAAATACAATAGAAATAGATTTTAATAATGAAGATGCGCTGTCTGAAACAATCTCTGTTTATGACTTAGTTATTAGTGCAGTTCCAGGATTTTTGGGATATAAAACATTAGAAAGAGTCATTAGATCAGCTAAGAATGTTGTTGATATTAGCTTCTTTCCAGAAGACGCCTTTGAACTTGACAAACTTGCTAAAGAATATAAGGTTACAGCCGTTGTTGATTGTGGCGTTGCCCCAGGGATGAGCAACCTTATATGTGGGTACCATAATAATTTAATGAATGTATTAAATTTCGAATGCTATGTAGGAGGATTGCCCAAATTAAGGATACTACCCTTTCAATACAAAGCTCCTTTTTCACCTGTAGACGTTATTGAAGAATACACAAGACCAGCAAGAATTAGAGAAAATGGGAAAATTTTATCTAAGCCAGCTCTATCTGAAAGAGAATATTTATATTTTGATAATATTGGCACCCTTGAAGCATTTAATACTGATGGATTAAGAACATTGCTTAAAACCACTCAAATACCAAATATGAAAGAAAAGACATTGAGATATCCCGGACATATTGATATTATATTATTACTTAGAGAATGTGGTTTCCTATCCGAAAAAGAAATTGATTTTAACGGTAATAAAATCATCCCATTACAATTTACATCAAAAATCTTATTTCCTCAATGGAAACTAAACAAAAATGATGAAGAATTTACTGTAATGAGAATAATTATTGAAGGTATAGAAAACCAAAAAGAAGTAAAATATATTTATAATTTGTTTGATTACTACGATATTAACACTGGAATATCTTCTATGGCAAGAACTACAGGTTACACTGCAACTGCCGTTTCAAATTTTATATTAGAAGGAAAATTTGAGGAAAAAGGTGTATTACCGCCAGAATTATTAAGTAAAAATTCTGAGTTATTTAATTTTATTTTCCAATATTTAGAAGAAAGAAAAATATTTTATGAAAGAAAAAAAATTGAAAAATAAAATTATTACAATGAAGGTTGGTGGAATCGTCCTAAAAAACAAGGAAGGTTTCAATCAATTAAGTAAAATAATCGAAAAGTATTCGGATTATAATTTACTCATAGTAATATCTGCCTTTTCAACTGCAACAAGAGAGCTGAAAGAATCTGCTCAATTAGCTGAAATCGGAGAAGAAATAAAAGCAAATCAGATTATAGATAAAATCAGAGATTGGCATATTGAATATGCAAAAACGCTTCTAAAAAACAACGCTTTCGATGACCTAAAACAAATTATAGAACAAGCAATATCTGAGATTAGGAAATATTTAAGAGGCATTGCTATTACAAAAGATCTCACTCCAAGAACTCTGGACTTAATAATGAGCTTTGGAGAATTTCTTGCCTTATCTACCGTCCATTTTTATTTAGTAAGTTTAGGTATAGAACATAAAAGCATTGATTCCAGAACTTTTATTGTAACAAATAGCGATTATGGTAATGCAAAACCAATCATTGAAATTACCGAAAAAAAAATACAAGATATCGTAATTCCTGAACTACAAAAATACAATATTGTAATCACACAGGGTTTTGTTGCCCTAAGTCAACAAGGAGAAATTACTACTATGGGCATCGAAAGCTCTAACCTTACTGCTACTTTATTAGCAGGTCTGACTAATGCGGAAAAGCTTATTATCTGGACAGATACACAAGGTATTAGAACATCTGACCCTAAAATTGTCCCTAATGCTAATTTAATACCCTCGCTTAATTATCCAAACGCATATTCAGCTGGTATTAATGGTTTAAAATTAATTTATCCAATTATGATTGAATATGCACAAAAATACAATCTTAAACTCGAATATCGCTCAGCTTTTAATATTGATGGTGAATTTACAATCATCTCATCGAAATCTAAAGCAAATAACAAGTTGATGATAATATCTAAAGATAACCTCAACTTAATTGTTATTGATAGAATCAAGAAATTAGACGAGATTGAGCTAATTAATCATATTAGGTCGAACTTGAAGGATCTGTCCTATATGACTATTACACCAGATTATATTAAAATTCTAACTACTACAACACATAAAAAAGTCTTAACTACTGAAAAGTTCTATTATAAAGTATTTCAAAATTTCGCTATAATAACTATAAACAATCTAAAACATAATAAAGAAAACAATTTTTTAGATATTATAAAACAAATTTCCTCAAATTATTCTGCTACTTTGATGGACTATTCGATAGAAAATTCTTTTATAAGACTATACCTTCCTGGAACCTACCTCAATGAAACTATAAAACTACTCAGCGATTTATTAGAAAGATAAGATAATTAATCTTTTCTCTTAATTAATATGCTATTTTTAGTATTTCAACAATATCAACAAACGAAAGATTCTTTAAATTACCAATAATTCCATTAAGCAGAGCATTTTTAGCAATACTCTGAATCTCATTTTCACTTATACCAAGTTCTCTCAAAGTGGTAGGAGCAGACCAAAAACGATACTTCTCTTTTAATTTTTGAATTGCTGAATCAACTGTATCTTCATTCCAAATTTCTTTAGCCCAACGTTCAAAAGTTTTTTGATTATATTTATAAACATATTTTATCCAAGCTGGCATAATAACACCAAGTCCAGCACCATGAGCCACTTCTGGATGTAAAGCACTTATAGCATGCTCAATGCGATGAGTAGCCCAGTCACCACCACGCAAAGCTATGCCAGAAATCCCATTTAATGCTAAAGTTGCCGACCAAGCTAAATTGGCTCTCGAATTATAATCGTTTTCATCTATTTTTAACTTATCTACACATTTAATAATTGTTCTAATAATTGCTTCATCCATTGATAGCGAGATTTCTTCATTATCACCCATAAAATAAAACTCCTGGGTATGAGTTATTGCATCAATAGCTCCATTGACAGTCTGATGCCAAGGCAAGCTCATCTGTATTGAAGGGTCAATAACACTGACTTTTGGGTAAAGTAATGAACTACTTATGAACCACTTTTTATTCTCTTTTTCATTAGTAAGGACTGCAATGCCATCCATTTCAGAACCTGTTCCTGATAGCGTAAGAATTGTAAAAACTGGTAAAGCTTTCTTTATTGGGTAGACGTGCTCATAAAGCCCCCAAATATCATTAACGAAGAAACCAGCAGCAATAGCTTTAGCTTCGTCAAGAACAGAACCACCACCAACAGCAAGAATAGCTTGGACATTTTCTTTTCTTGCTAATTCAAGAGCTGATTCAGCATGACTTAACACAGGATTTGGTCTTACCCCCCATTGTTCTATATGATTTATATTTGATGCTTTCAATGCTAATATAATTTGATCATAAACTCCATTTTGCTTTATTGAACCTCCTCCAGCAAGCAACAATATTTTATCATATTGATACTTTTCGATTTCTTTAATTATTAGAGGAATGGTATCTTTTCCAAAAATCAATTTTGTAGGATTATAAAAAATGAAATTTTCCATATATATTCTAAAATTTATTTAACAAAATTAATTAATCATATCCTTTTAGTTTAAGGGCTTTTGAATTATTATTCTTTGGATCTATTAATTCTGAAAAATAACTGTTTTTTTGAAGAATTTCATCAGTCACTATTGTGTAATCAACAAATTTCGAAATAGTGAAACCTGATTTATTATAATTTATTTGACTAAGGCATAGGTTCCAACCTTCAAGCCATAATTGCAGATCTTTCTTCTGTTCATTTGTTCCCTTAAAATGTATAAGTAAATCAATATCAGAATTGGGTCCTGCTGATTTATTGAAAACAGTTCCATGCAAATATACAGCTTTAACTCCAAACCTTTGTGGGTCAAGATTTGCAGCAATACTATCAGCCATTCGCAACCTCCAAAGCAATGGTTCATTAGTGTAGATTTCACTTTTATAAGAAACCGATTCATCATAATTGGATTTTGAACTTGGATCAGTGAAAATAGCCATAGCTTGATCTTCATCAGCATTCATTAATATTCTTAGAACTTGCCCTCCTGTAGCCTCCATTACATTAACTACTTTAATTGTATCTTCAAGATGTTTATACTCTGGAAGATACCTTTCAAAAGTATTTTGGCTTTCTAATAAAAACTTCTCATTAAAAAATATTTCTGGATCATCGGGGTAAAGAGGAATGTATCTTATTGACGATTCAACAAGATCTTGAAAGAAATGGGTTCCGAAAGATAAATCTGGAACATAATTTCCCTTCTTCTTAGCTATTTCTATTAGGACAGCGGTATTATTTATATCAGAGTAAGTAACTTTCACTCCTAAACGAATATCATCGCGGCTTCCCCAACGACCTGGTCCCATTAAAATAAAGGTCTTTTTAGGAAGAAGTTTGTTTAATTTACCAATTACCAAACCAACATCCTTGAGGTCTTCAAATTTAGAATGCTTACTATAATTATCTGGGTCAACATACACTATATATTTTATATCTGGTACTCTTCCATTTGATATATATTTATTTGCTGTGAAAAGAAGTTTGCTTCTTGAAATATCTCTTGGCAACACAGCTGAAACATTTTCCCCCGACGAGCTTTGAGGCCGGCATTGTAGCAAGTAAAGATGTTTCCCGTCACAAGCAAATTCAATATCGACAGGCAACTTTAGTTTTTCGCTAAGTAATTTTAATGTTGCGTATATTTTATTAATATATTTTTTATTAGCAATTAAATTATCGAATGTAACAACAATTTCATGCTTTTTGGTTTCTATGCCGAGGCCAATAGGCTTTTTAAGATGATTATGCTCCTGAATTGAAAATATTTCATTTAACATCGGAAAATCATTGCCAACATCGTTGATTACTTGCTTGATCGAAAGAGTCTCGAATGTGTTTTTTTCCAAATTTATAACATCAATATTTTTGGGGGCATAACCAACTATTTCGTCGAAAGATAAATTCACACGTAAGTTAGGCTGACCAGGAGCAATTAGAATTGGATAGTCATCCCCTAATCTATCAACAGCTCTCGTACCTAAACCTGGCACCATTCTTATTAAGCCATCCTCTCTTTTAATACGTGAGGACCAACGAAATTCATTATTGCTAAATGCCACACCAGCAAAAGCCGGGAAAAAGTATTTTCCTACCTTTGTCCCAACCACTTCTTGAATCATAATTCCCATTTCTTCATTGAAGTCGAGCAATCCCCTTTCTATTCTATATCCAATTGGGTCAGGTCCAAATGTTGAAGCGTAGACTTCAGCAATTGCATCCATTAAAGCTTCAAGTCGCTCTTGCTTGCTTCCTTGATTAGCTAAAAATAAACTTTTATACTTTCCAGCAAAAGCTGACCCCATCCTATCTTCCAACAAGCTCGAACTCCTTACAATTATTGGATGATTGCCAAAATCATCGAGTGCTCGAGATAGACCGTTAACAATTTCGGGAGGAAAGTGCGAATTTTTAAATGCCTGTATCATATAAGGATATTCATTGCGTATATCTTCAATGTCTTTGTATTTTTGCTCGATTATTTCCTCTAAATTATTATAATATACAAAATTCATTATAGCATCGGAAGTTAAATACCAAGTTTTTGGTATTTTAATATCCTTAAAAATTTCCTTATCTATCCCTGCTTGTGATATTATTTTTTGAGCAAGAAATAAGCCCGAACTTTTTCCCCCAACTTTACCATGACTATCTGGAGGAAATATTATTTTATTAAGTAAATTATAAAAATCCCCAATATCAATAAAATTCTTTGCAATATTTATGAAATCAAGATTATCATTAAGAAAACGACGTATTAACGATACTCTAATACCCTTATTAACAGGAGAATTTCTCTCGTAAGATGTTGGATTGATATTATGATACTTTCTTATAGCTTCTGCAATCTCAGCTAAAGGAGTGCTTTGGTTAGCAAGGGATTTTACAAGAAAATGTGTCTTTTCTTCATTAATCCATTTTTGTATAAGAATTAAAATTTCTTGATTAGAAAGGTATTTAGAAGCGATACGGAATATTTGGAAACCAAGATTAAATGAATTCTCCAGCACCTGCTTTTTAGTCGGCCTATTAGATTCAGTAGTGCTTAATTTCTCTTCATCTATAGTACCTAACTTTTTAAACAGCCCTTTAGATTCTTGTATCCCTTTACAAAACAGATGATTTATCATTTTACGAGATATTATCGAAAACAAATGCTGGTCAGTTCTCTTTAACAAGTCCAAGACCACATTCCACTCTGGCTTTGGCTTTTCCTTCTGTTCACCTTTTTTATCCTGCAATTCAGAGTAGACTTGACTCAGCCTTCTATGAAGGATGAAATGACCTATTCTGTCGGCTATTGTATTGATAAGTCTCCGTTCTTCTTTTAAAAAGACGCCTTCATCAGCTGGTGGAAGTTCAATAGTATAAAAGACTTCGAGCAATCCAACAGAAGATTCTTCGACCCTTATCGGTGCGTCAATTTTCCAAGACGTTTCAATGAAACTCCTTGAACTATAAACTGAATTATCATATTTTATCCTTGCATTGCAGTAGTCTGAATACTGAAAGCCGGAAGGTAAGACTTTCACAATTTCGTAGAGTACATCGTCCACTGTTAAATCATTGCTCATTAGCAACTCTTCAATTTTGTATAAGCAATTTAGCTCTTTAGCTCTTTCTTCAAGGGAGCGTATAAAAACTTCTATTGATTTATTTGAATAATCCATTTTTCAAATTTAAAATTAATTATATATAAATTATAAGAAGATAAAATAAAAAAATTATTTGATATTATCTTAAATGGTTACTAAAATAATACAATAAAAAAATAATTTTACTTCATCTAATAGATTTGTAATTTAAGATATTAAAAAGCATATCAAAAGAGACTAAAACATTATTAAAATGAAATTTTATTCAAAGAAATTAATTTTATCGAGAGTCAAACCTGCTTGCTTCATCGCTTTACCTGCGGAGATTTGTGCCGTATCAAAATACAACATATCTTTTCTATCATGTAATGCCAAGGTATCTGACGACGCCGCAGAACCAACAATCTTCACGAGTGGATGATGTCCAGGTTCAGCAACCAACTCACGCCTAGTTAAAAGAAGCGCGGCGGCGCCATCTGCATTAGGAGCCATGTCAAACATATTGAGTGGGTCACTGACCATTTCTGCTTTGGCATACGTTTCAGGTTTGATGGCT